>Ga0307979_1001421_pt1 | contig 16985 bp, 21 predicted proteins | sample OrgLakmetage1058_FD_201833 | JGI IMG/M metagenome (GOLD analysis project Ga0307979, IMG submission 201833) | Saline water microbial communities from Organic Lake, Antarctica - #1058 | ecosystem: Environmental > Aquatic > Non-marine Saline and Alkaline > Saline | place: Antarctica: Organic Lake...
GAACTTTCCGAAGTTCCATTGTTTGAGCCCTTGGCTTGGTCTGTTCGCATCCAGCTCGCCGTGCGAGCGTGATGCTCAGTGTTTGGTTGACGATGTCGGCCGCAATTAGGAATCGCATTCCGACACTGAATTCACGAAATGCCCGCTTAGAAACCGCGTAATTGGCGAAATAGAAGACGGCCCTACGGAGTCGTGGGCGGAAATGCCAATATTTGCCTGCGTTCGGGGGTGAAATCGGGGGAAACTTGAAACGGGCGTTACGAATTTCGCTGTTTCGTTTCATGAATGGAAACAGAAACATTCCCAGCGCCCTCCGCGTGCGTTTCACGTGAAACGAAACGTAAATTCGAAGCTGGTTTCCTGTTTCGTTTCTACTTTTGAGTGCCATGCGAAACAGCCCCCCAAAAGGAGGTGTTTCGTTTCTCCAAGATTTTCCTGTTTCAACTCTGGCCCTACAATGGACGGGTAAAGGAAGAAGGAAGTCATGAAGTCATACCTGCTGCTACAATATAGTATCGAAAAATATGTGGCTTTACATCTTCTTTCAGGAAGCTGGAAGAAGGTTGGAAGTCTAGCTAGCTACGTAGCTACTGTCGGCTTTGTCCGAGGTCCGAGCTAGCCTTCGAAAAGTCTGACTGAGTGACGGAACGCAAGCAGTTCACAGGCCCAGCCTAGGAAAGAAGGCTGAACACGCATGGCAGCCATGGCGACTGGCATCACTGTTCGCGTCCGCAGCCAAATCGGCATGTGGCGCTTCTCCGGTATGTGCCCACCTCGAGAAGTTCCTACCTTCGACCGAACTATTTTACACAACGTACCCGACTTAAACTAACTGATTGTGGGACTTGCATCCTAGGCGTGGACCCTACGGAGCCTGCTGGTCGATTAATGCAGCGCATTGAAGCCGAGAAAAACATTCCTATCCACCAGCAAAGCCTTTCAGCGGTGTGTTTGTTATTCGAACACCCTAGCGAGAGCAGCTTGCTTGCTAGGGTCATTGAACGGCACCAAGAGACCTCTTTGTCACCACCTCACCTGCTCAGAGCAACATTTCCTAAACTAGATTAAGATTATACGCTAACATGTGTGTGTCTACATGTGCTTCAAGGACCCTGGAGGCCACTCGCCCATAGACCCCAACACGTCACTCGGCTCGTGCGGCGTCGCAGCCAACGGCGACGTGGTGCACCTCTTGATTGACCCTAACGCAGCCGCACTGGTGGCAGGCGGGCCTAGCATGGTTACGGTAAGAGATGGGAAACAGAAGTAGAGCGAACAGTCCAAGTAAAACTTATGAATCCTGCTTTCAGAATTTGGTTTGCGTGGTTCTGAGACCTGCACTGTAGTGGATGCGCGTCCGTTCTGTTTCGAAATGTTGCTTCATTTCTTCGCCTCTCATATTTAAATGGCTGCTAATGATGATCGCAGCGCAAGAAGATCGGCCCTGACGGATCGATTGTGGCCGTGGAGTACGAAGAGGCGCAAAAGGACCGAGGGTTCCGGCCCGGGATGCCTCGGTTGCGCGACATGAAAAAAGCCTGGACTTTGACTGACTTTCTGGAAATGGACGAGAAGGTGCGGGGCCGGAGTGAATCGTAGTGTGTTTTCAATTCACCTTGAGAGCTGGTGTACTATTTCAGCACTCTACGAAGGATCTCACTCGTGGAGAATAGACAAGAACAATTTTGAATGCTAGTTATGAAGTTTGTCTGCCTATGGTGTTCCATATTTCATTACGTTTTTTTTGTCATTGCTTTACTTTCTTTTATCTTTGGTTCTTCCACTTTCCTTCCTTGCTCTTCTTTTTCCCACCACCATCTAGTTCGTGTACCGGTTCGTGAAGCCCGCGGAAGGCGGCGAGGCCCGCAAGTCCTCCATGTGCCTCGGGGCCCACACCCATCCCGGCGGGATGTCCGACCTCGCCACCGCCATGCAGGTGAGTGATGCCTCGAGAGAAAGATAGAATATAGGGCGAGTAATCTTGGACCCCTTTTGCACATGTACTCTTAGCAGTCATACGCAGTACTGCTCATTTCAATTTTGCGACCTCTCGATGTTCGTCTTTGATTCTCACATGTTTGCTCTTCAATTTTACCTTCATGTCTCTGTGTGCGTGTACCTTCGATCTCAACAGTCGGTGCTGTGGAGTCAGTGCCGCGTCATGTATTTGTACGGCACGGTGCTGAACCCCTCCAAAGATGGTGGCAGTATTGGCAGCAAGGAAGGCGAAGGGCCAGAAGTGGTGATCGAAGCTATGTATGAGCCGCCTCAGGACACTTCTGCGGACGGGTTTACGCTGCTCGAAGACCCCAGGGAGGAACAGGTGAATGGGTGGGTGGGTGGGTAAGAGAAGGTAAAGGTAGAAGATAAAAAGAAGGAGTATGTGATTTAGATGAATAGTTGAATGGCTTTTTTTAAAAATGAAACTTGGTAAAATGCGCTACTTTCTCTCACCTTTTCATGTGCCCTATCCCCTCTCCATGTGCCCAGGTCGCCCGCCTAGCCGAGATGCTGGGCTTCACCAAAGTAGGGTGGGTGTTTGCGCACCCTCCGCGCGAGGACGACTTCATCATGACGGCCAATGAGATCCAGATGGCGGGCCTGCAGCAGCTGGAGCACGCCAATGGCGTCGGGGCCACTCCCTTTGTGTCCCTACGGGTGAAGCCCGACGAAGACGGGAACGCTGCGGTGGACGCGTTTCAGGTGGGATCGAGTGGATGGGTGAATGAGTGAGTAGGTTGCTGTTGGATACTGTCAGCCAAGTATATTATTGTACTGTGCCACTAGATCTACTACTAATAGATCCAAGCACGCTGACTTTCCTCCTGTTTTCCCCTTTTCTGGCCCCCGTTCCTCATGCCCTCACTCTATTTATCTCAATTTCTCTTCCTCTTTGAACCAATCACAGGTCACCCTGCAGTGCATGGCGATGGTGGCGGAAGGCGCTCTGGAAGAAGACCCAAAAAACCGAGCCGCGAGTGGGATTGCCGACACTTTTACCGCCATTGTTGAAGGGAAAGACGGGATCAAATCGGTGCGTATTTATACATTCACACGGGTTGCTTGTGCCTTGTCTTTTACAATGACGATCGATTCTTTGTGCCTTTGAGTGCTTTGGAGTATACTTTATGCAGTAAGTTGTTTACATTCTTCCGTCTGTGCTCATTAACTTGTCGTGCATTGTGGCCTTCAACATCCATTGACTTCTTCATATTCTTCTTGTCTGTTCTAAAAATGACGCAGGTGGACAACGCGCGCTTTTTGCTCAACGCGCCCGTGAAAATGAACGCGGCGCCCAAGTTACATGTGCTCTTCCCTTCCGCCAACCGGATCAGCTCCAGTGCCCAGAGCCCCGAGGAATTGAAGAAAGCCATTTTGGACTGCAGTGGCAGCGTTACTGAGGCCCTTAAAGACTTCAATTTGTGAGTGAAGGGTTGGTGGTGGTTGAGTTGGAGTGTGCTACTCTAAGAAATGTTGTCTCTTTTGTCTATAAGCTATATTTTGAATACGATGACGTTTCTGTTGTTTTTATCACTGTTCCTTGGTACTGTTTCTCATATTTATCTCTATCCATGCTTGCTCCATCTGAAAAGGTTGCTGTACTTGATGGACTTCAAGGAGATGTTGGATTGGGAGCACTTCATGCCTCGTGTGTGCCAAGCCATCATCACTGGCGTCGAATTGGATGAGGGCGACAAGCTTATCATCGGATCCATCGCTGGCCTTGACTGATGACAATAGTTGAGTCACAGCAAGCGACTGGCCATTAGCGAGACTTCCTTTTGGAGCTACTAACTAGCACGTTTGAGTAATATGCGCACTGCTAATTGGGCAAATGCCTTTAATTGACTTACTTGCTGAATTAATAAATCGCATGCCTTGAATCTGCAATGCCAAATGCCAACAACCAACAAGAAGGCAGTTCTGCTTTCGATTGCCCCTACTGAACTGTGATACAATCAGAACTAAGAAGTAAATTCACGCATGTAGGGCGAGGGCGAGTGGGTAGGTGTAAATGGGCGATGGGCGTGTAGTGCGTGTGTGTGGTGGTGGTGGTCTGGTGGTGGTGGTCGGGTGTCGGGCGTGTGAGTGTGAGCGGTGAGTGTGGTGTTTGGTCGGTGTGGCACGGTGTGGTGCACTCCCCATCTTTCGCGTAAATCTACGCACGTAAGTACAAGTACAGGCAGATTAAGGCTAAAAAGTGCGTCGTTGTAGTCCCCTCCTCTGCGGGCGGAAACTCTTCTTTTGAACTACACTCTCAGAGCATGGAGGAGCGTGCCACTTTGGACCGCTACCATCACCTCCATGGCCACTCGGGTATGTGGCATGTGCGCCTGATTAGACTAGCTTCTTAGGTCCAGTTTGCGCTGCTTTGCTTTTCTTCTCTACCTCTTAGTCTTCTAATTCCGGCACTACCTACTCGTCGTTCCTTTTGCTGTCGTTGTGTTTTGATCTTGAGAATTCCGAATTCAAACCGACCCGATATCTCGATGCGTTGGGAGTTGGGAGTTGGGAGCTAGACTAATAAGCTAATAAGCTTGCCAAAGCTAGAATCATAAGCTACTTCAGCTAGGAGTAGCTTTGCCCTAGATGGGCGGTCTCGTTCAGATTTGGCCATTTTGTTAGACATGGTTTTCAATACCTAAGATGTGGCTCGCTATCGCACTGTCAAAAGTGCTTTTAGTCGCAGCCACTGATGAACTACTACCAGGAAAAACATGGTCCCAATCTACGACAGCACGATGTGCATGGATCGACACAAACCAAGATGATTCTCCTCGTAGCACTGGATTTGGTGCTGACTGGCTGGTGGGATTTTTACCAGGCGCAAGGAGTCTATTGAGAAGTTCATGTGCATCAACCACATCGAAGCCAGTCTCACACAAGTGTGTCTCAGCCGAGTTTAGTGCACCGATGCCAACAGACCCTTTATGCCTTCTCGTTATCCCTGCAGAACCGCTTGACGCCTGCACGCCTCTAGATTATCAGACAATGATTGCTAGTCAGTCTAATATAGACGCTGTATCACCAGGCACTGCTCTATCAAAGAAAACAGTGGCAGTAGCGGCTGCGCGGGGCAATTGTAGCTTTGCTACGAAGGCGCACAGTGTTGCAAAATTTGGAGCAGCAATGTTAATCGTGATCGATACTGCCCCCGATGCAAAGGCTATGCCAATGGCAAATGATCCGTCAACATCAGAGGCATCGTCTAAGCTATTGTCTGTCATGGTGGGTGCTGATGCTGATTCTGAGGCACTCATGGCGGCTTTGGCGACAAAGACAGTGTACTATGCTACCTCTTATACTCCTGATGATGACAATAGGAGTGTTGGCGCATCACTGATGCAAGAGGAATTGACGCCTTTAAGTGCTGCAATTTTATTCGTTTGTTTAGTTATCATGAGTAGATGGGCGCTCTCGCCAGCTGACACTCAAGATAATGGCAAATGTGTCTGGCCTGCAGCGTTGATGTTGGCTCTATTTCTCGCAGCTGTCTCGTGGGTGAGATAAAAGACTAGAATGAGCACGGATGTTTCAGCTCCTTCTCACGAGCGAACAAATTATTTGGCTTGTAGGTTCGTCTGCAGGCTTCGATGAGGACACTTACTATTGCGCCTGGCGTAACGGCTGCTGGAGTTGCCGCAGGAACTAAATCAGTCTACGACCACCGAGAAACTGATGAGGCAATTACATAATGAGACAAACACAGAGTACTAAATTCATTGCATGCGCCCATGACTCAAAGATTAATGCGCATTGCCTTGGAATCTCTCTCAGGTGGTGCTTCGATTTTTGGTCGACAGCATTAAAGAGCACGGACTTTTCGCAGGCTATTCTCTAACGGTGCGTTCTTCATTTGTGTTATTGATACCATTTCTCAATATTCGGAGATAGTCCAAAATTTTCTATGTCTTGAGTTTAATCAATAATGTAAAAATTCTCGTTCATCGTACAAAGGCTTCACCTGAGGGCGCCGCACTTCGTCGACAGCTCCGCTTAGCGCCCGACAACTACGACTTCCCTCTGTTTCACCACCCACCTGGCTTTGTCCTCCTAGCTTACATTGCTGAACATTTTTGCGGCCTTCCTAGCCCTGCTCTGCCAATCATGCTTGCGGCTATCAGCTCGGTGAGTATGTGCTCTGTATCCTCTTAGTTCCTTGGAACTTTACTGTTGTACTTTGTGGCTTTATATACTTACCTTTCGCACGATAGTTCCCGTTGTAATTGTCCTTTCGTACACCTGCTCTTGGGACATCATTGATGTGCAGCTCCTCTCCGTTCGACTCGCGACGCAATATCTTGGTCTTGGGCTCGAGGGACAACTTTGGGCTGCTGTCATACACGCGCTTTGCCCTTTAACTTGGTTCACGTCACAAAAGTTTTGGCTCGATAACGCCCTTACTGTTGCGAGCACTGCAGCTCTAACTATAGCAGCAGCTGCTTTAGTCTATCCTCAGTTTTCAACGCACAGCATTAGTGTTAGCAGCGGTGATAGCAGTAGTAGCAAGAGCATTACTAGAAGCAGTACCAGTGCTGATAACTTTAGCACAAGCAAAGCCCAAAAAAATACCAGTATCAAAACAAGAAGCCACAACAGCGCGCGAAAGGAACTACTGGGCAAGAATGGAGCAATTCCTTCGACATCTGACCAAAGCTTTAGCATCACCTCAGATGACAGCACTACCAACATGCATGGCTTATCAATACATTGGGCATTAATGCCTGCGGCAAAGTCTGCTATCGTGTTTGCCCTGGCTCTTTGGTGCAAACTTACTGCTGCCTTGGCTGCACCTGCGCTCGTTATAGTGGCTTTTGGTGCTCCTTCGATGCAACACCCTTTGTTGGAACCACCAACTAAAACTGGTGTCACTAATAGCAGAGCTATGACTAATGCCAATCTGAGATGCCTCGATTACAAGCATGTTTCAGTTGTCGCTACACGACTTTGTGTGGCCGTGCTGATCGTGACTTTATTCTATGCACCTTGGCTGTTATGGTGAGGAAGAGCTATGATTGCTCATGTTTGGCTTGTCGTGGCTTTGTGTCTTGTGTTCTTGTGAAACGTACTCTCGTGTATTTGCCAACGTGGTTATGAACATGTATATACATATTTGATGTTTTCGTAAGACATGTTTCTACATTCTTTTATTTTTCAAAAGGTATCATCGCGCGACTGGACTCTGGTTACCTCCCGCCATTCCATCCCCTGCCATGCTTCAGCACTCTGCCTTCGTTGCCGCTGCCCTCGGCCGAGGCGCTGTCTACTATCCAGCCGCATTGCTACGTTTGAATCCAGCTTATTGGTTTGCTGTGGTGCTACCTGGAGCTAGCAGTAACACGAGTACAGCTGCTTTCAAAGCTCCTGAAGGCATACAAACTGCTGCTGCGGTAAGTGATGGCAGGCTCGGGAGCAATGGCGTGTCCCTTGGCACCTGCGTGCTGTGGGTGTGGGTTATTTCATGGGTGGGTGGCATGACTGCGGTAGGTGTATTGGGGTCGGCTGGTTTTCAGATGCGCTTCATCTTGCCAGCCACACCTGCTCTAGCTGCCCTTGCCGCTCAGGGTGTTGTGCAGTAAGTTCTTGTCGAGACTCAATGAACACTCGTGCTACTATGCTATTCTTCTTAGCCTCCTAACTACTGGTAGTGCATTTTTACTCATTCGTGGACGCCAGCACTGCCTACATGCCTCCAATGTATGACATGTCTGACTGTGTGCAACCATCTGAGTAAAATATGTCCGTGCAGGTCTCGTTGCTTGGCGCCGCTAGCAGCGATCTTCTTGGCGATTGCAGCAGCGCATTGCCTTCTCTTCGGCCTTCTCTTTGCACCGCTAGCAGCAGACATTGGCATGCCTCATCAGTCCCTTTGGGGAGCTGTCATGGTGGCACGAGAGACACCGCTGCCATATCCACCGCCAGCAACACTTCAAGATGCTTGGAAACTTCTTGAGCATTATGGAATTGTTACTGGATGACCTCCCGCCCGCTTTTATGAGCCAACATCTACTCCTTCCACCAAATAGGGCCATTTCTTTAGGCGAAACGAGATAGATGAACAAGGTCTGCTTGTAAGCTATAGTTAGACCGCACATACGTAATTGGAGGTATTAATTGCTAATTGTAGTGGCCATCTCGGAGTTTTAAACACAGGGCCCTCAGAGAAAAAACAAGAGGTGCCAAGGTAGAAGCGCAATCAACTAATTTTTCAGGCATTCAGCATTCGTCCTTATATGTGTTATAAGTTATGAACTTAGCACCCGCATCGGAGCCGGCCATGTCAAAAGTCCACAGGCAACTGTATTCATAAACGACACGAGGCCTAGGCCAAGTGGAATTTTTATCATAAAATATCCTAAATCATGCATTCAATTTGGCAGAATTCTGGGCATCTGCTGAGACAGCACCACAGCCACAAATGCAAGCTTCGCCCGGCCGTAGCACTTTCCGAAAGGTAAGCGAGACGCGCCGGCCTGTGCGAGGAACCATCTCTCCGCACACACGGTCAACCTTCCGAGGCGCAATGCCGTGGCTCCACGAGTATCTGTGCAGGTCCACATACACACATCATGCACGTTGGATTATGACGAAATGAAAGAATGGACGCAATCCATGACGTGAATGCAATCAATACCTGCTATCGTCGCTAAGCACTAAAAGAGAGCGTGGAGGGAGCCATAGGAGAAGTCGACTCTTTGCCTCTTCGGAGCTATCGTGGCCCTCCTTGGCAAAACTATCCATAGGTTTTGCAGCAGATGTATCAGTATTGTGAGGCTCACAGTCCACGTCAGGAAGTTTACTATTTGATACAGTGTTAGCAGCTGTCTCTACGCGATCTGTAGGGCTGTTAGCACCACTATCGGGATTCGCTGTTTGTAATAAGTCTGTGCGACGTATGGCGCTTGGCTTAGTGCGGACCACAGGACCAAGGCAGTGCCGGAAGTCCATGACAACACCCGAGACCAGTGAGAGCGATAACAAGGTGTGTCCAAAAGCTTCGTGAGTGTCAACATGCGCTGCTATGCCCTGGCCTGGTAAGTACTCGTTCACTGTTACTTGGTCAGGGAAGCAATCGGCGGAGATAAGCCCTGCAGACAAGAAAGGTTTGAGCACCTGGAAAGAAAGAGATTTGAAATCTCAACAACGTGCGGTCAAGTAAATTAGCCACCTGCGTGAAGATATATCTAAAACAAACCAGGTCATGAAAGCACTCTGGCATCGAGGGTGCGTTGTTGAGGAAGTCGATGCTTCGAAAGCCGTACTGGAAGGTGTAACCATAGTGCTGCACTCGGCGAGCCAAAGTGCTTTCGTCCCACGGCAAAGCATCGATCACAGCTAGTAAAGTTTTCTCATCTTCTTCCGAAATGACATCTGGCCAGAGCATGAGCCCCTGAGGCTTTGCAACACTGTAGCGAGAGGTACAACGAACTCCGTCAGCTGGCGACACTGGTGCTCGCACCTCAGCGTAGGACACCCTTAAGTGGCGCTCCGTGCGATGACCCGAAGCTGAGGTGGCGGAATCAAGGACAGTGCTTCGCTCTAACACTTCCAAGGCTTGAGCACTATGGGCTAGCGACGCAAACTCAAGGAAAATGTAGCTTGCACCTTCCACGAGATGTATCTGAGCTGGAGTCAAGCGGAAAGGTATTCGTTCGCCCACTCCGAGAACTGAATAGTCATTACTATTATTACTATCTCTTTCATCGGTCATAGACGCATCAGATAAATTGCAATCAGCAGCGTCAAGAATCCGATTGAGCATTTCTAAGGCGTCTTCATCGCTATGGCCGAGGCGGTTACCTAGCCCAGCACAATGCAAGTATGGAGTTGCTACAACTGGCCGCCCTTTCTTAGGTTTTCGAAACGTCATGGCGATGGAAGCGAATCCGAGAGGCTAAAGACTGAGCTTATGATATAACTTTGTTTGAGCAAGTTATGTTACGTTCATCTGGTATGAAAAGTAAATGGCTCTTTCCAGTAAGTCGTCTACATTCAGTGTCTACTTCGGCAGACTTTCCTCCACCGAAACCTTTCTAGCATTAAACATGAACCACGAGTTCGCAAAAGAGGACCTACGCTAAGCCGCGAAGATGTATAGCCGAGAAGCCAAGAAGCTGTCGACTTCCTCTCGCGCATTTTTCGTGGAACAACCGTGATGTAAAATTTACTGAGCCTAATATATTACGCCATCATCAATCTTTCTTCAATCTATCAAGCAATCAACAAAAAGGTTGAAAATGCAAATCCTTAAGGCATTCGGCCTAACTGCTTTGGCAATCTGTGCACTGCCTAGCACTGTCGCTCGTCGAGTGGTGTTGGTTACAGGAGGTGGTCGAGGTATTGGAGCTTCAATCAGTCGTGGCTTCGCAGAGAATGGAGACCAGGTAAGAAGAGTGTGAAAGGGTAGTCCGTACAGAAAGGCGTGGGGCTGCTCACGTGTGATTGTACTTCGTTTCTAGCTTTGATTAATTTTGAACTTCTATCATTGGAACCTAGGTTATCGTGTGCTTCCGATCTGACCGTGCAGCTGCTGAGGGTCTGCTTTCACAGCTTCCCGGAGATGGTCATTCCTGTTCCCAATGCGACGTCTCAGATCCGGAGGCGTGTCTGCGCTTGATAGAGCAAACGCAGAGCCGATATGGTAGACTGGATGGTAAGAAATACTTCGTTTTGCGTTCAAATTTTTGAAGTTCTTCCTGACCAAAATTCCGCTGTCTGCTGATTCGTGTAATAGTGCTCGTCAACAATGCTGCGATATGTGGCCAGGCACCGCCATTGTCGTCGAGCTATGAAAAGTGGAACGAACACTGGCAGAGTCATTTAAGCACCAACGTGCTCGGGCCTGCATGTCTCAGTTGGGCAGCTGCACAGCTTATGACACAGCAGGTAACTTCTACATAGTTCTTGTGAATTCATGTTCTGTGTATTTCACTTAATACACTAGAGTAAAAATGTGGTTGTTGTGATGCAACTTATTGATGCGGTGGCAACTCGCCTCTTTCTTTCAATTTTGCCTTCGTTTTACCACTTCAACAGTCGCCTCCTGGTGGCAACATTGTGTCCGTGAGTAGCCGAGGTGCCAAGCGAGGAGAACCTGACGCAATTGCTTACGGCGCCTCCAAAGCAGCACTCAACAGCATGACGCAAAGCTTAGCCGCAGCGTTAGGGCCCAGCAACATCGTTGTGAGTGCAGTGGCGCCCGGGTTCGTGGAGACAGAAATGGCGGCGTCAGTGCTAGCGGGGCCAGGTGGAAGCGCCATCAAAGCTGGATCACCGTTCAACCGAGTGGCGTCGCCGGAGGAGGTGTGTGAGAGGTGTAATTTGATATTCCATGATGAACGATAGACTCAAAATAATCCACTTTCTTTTGTCCTGCATTTCTTGTGGTTAGGTGGCTCGAGTGGTGCTGTTCTTGGCCGAAGAGAAAAGTCAGTGGCTCAGCGGTAGTGTGGTTGATTGCAATGGCGCGAGCTATTTCCATTAGTTCGAAGAAAAGGCGAGATGCTTTCGTGGTTCAAAATTACACCTAAGAAGCAGAGAAAAGTGGCCGGAGTTAGTTGGGCTTAGATTGCCCGTTGTAAGAGAAATGATAGCGGCCTGATTACTGAATACTGAAAGCGGCTCAGCTGGCCTTCATCTTTTAGATAGTTAAGGATCGCAAGTCATAAGTAAAGTGTGATATGTGCTTATGTGTCATATATTCGTGGTACTTCTTGTAGTAAATACCTAAGAAAACAACAGGTGCATGTATTTGGGGCCTTACTCTTATTAAAATTTCTGGCTATCGGTGGGATATTAGGAATATGTGTATTTACTGACCCGCTAACCGCTAAGCCGTCGATAAAAATAAAATGAAATAGGAACTAGAAGGCCCGGAAAAGGCCCCGAAATCGAAAAGGCAAAGCGCATCATGTGGAACACGAGATCAAGACCACGCCTCCTATCTATCTCCCGAGGCCCAATGACCCATTCCTTGTTTAAAAGGGTTTATTCAAAGAAAGAAAGCGAGGTGCTTTCTCTGATTCTCTAGAAATCGCCGTAGCCTCTGTTGCCCTTTCCTTTGCCGCTTCCTTTGCCGAACCCCCCTTTGCCCTTTCCACCTTTGCTGCCTTTGCCTCCCTTGCCTCCTTTTCCGCCCCCTTTTCCAAAGAAGTCGCCACCTTTTCCCTTACCGCCCTTTCCAAAGCCGAACCCTTTCCCTTTACCGCCACCTTTACCGCCGCCTTTGCCGCCTTTGCCGCGATAGTCGTCGAATTCGTAATCGTCGTCTTCGTCGCCGAATCCGTCGTAATCGTCAAAATCATCATCGTCCTCAAAGCCCCAGTCATCCATTGAGACTCGGCCGCCTTTTCCACCAATGGTTCCTCCCTTGCCACCTCTGCTGCTAGCGCCTTTGCCACCGCGCATCGCATTCTCAATCTCATTGTCGAACTCATCGTCATCGTCATCGTCGTCGCTATCCTCGCTGTCAAAATCTAAGTCTTCCTCGTCCTCTACCAGCACACTCGTCGCGGAGGGCACTAAATCTTCCAATAGTTCAATCATTTCACTGCACGCAGCAGCGGCCTCGGCGGCGACCTCATCTTCTCGCGTGCCATCGAAATCCTGGGCCTCGAGCACCCCTTCGAACTGTGGCACTGCAGCAAAGAAGCGAAAGAAACTAGCAACCGGTTGAATCTTGAGCGCTTCGCCGTGACTTTCTTCGTCTGCCTCCTTCGTAGGGTCGAAATCCTTCCGCCATTGCACATTACAGCCCGTTGTGCTCATGAGCACACTCCCTTTACGGTGAAACGCTATACTAAGGACTTCGCCACCTGGAGCGAAGAAGGTATCGGCCTGAAACGTAAAGGTTGCAGTCAACGTGTTGAGCTCTTCGCTAGGCTCTGCACTCGGGTCAGCTACGCAAGCAAGGTGTATGTCCAGCAAGGTCTCGAGCACGCTTTCGTCCATCTCGTTGAGAAAGGAATCAAGCCCTCGGTCTCGGAATTCTCTCACCAGCACCGTCGGCCAGTAGCTGTCCCCACAAAAGCATAAAACAAAACAGCATTAAAAAGTGTGAAAAATGCTAAATCGAGAATAGGTCAGACGAATTCTCTTTCAATATTTAGTTCCTCGCCTCCCTAATGAGTGGACGTATCTTCCTGCTATCAGCGAGTGGCAAAGAGTTTGATATCTAGGTAAACCTACGCATCAAGCGGAGGCAGTGACTCAGGTAGCTCGCCATCTCCGAACTCTAATTCAAGCTCCTCTTCGGTTAAGGGTGCGCCAGCTAGCACTTCTGATCGACGCTTCCAGAGCGCTTGCGACTCGCTGATAACTTGGCGGTGTGCTGCACTCATTCTCTTTTCTAGAAGCTCTGAGCCCTTCATTTGAAGATCCATGAGCACTTTGAAGCGAGCACCATCTTCACTTGGATCACGCACAGGTGTTCCAAAACCTCGAACCAATATTTGTAACACTGAGCTACGCCGAGACGCCACACCGTGAAGCGCGGTGGGTGGCTTCAGTAACCGCAACATTTTTGCAGTTTTGATGTTTTGATTCTTGCTTGCTTGATCTTGTTGACTGACCTGTCAGTCTTCACTCCCCCCTGTTTCTTTCTCTTTTTCTCTTTTTACTTTCCTTGCTTTTTATCTCCATCTCACTTTTCAACTTTTCGCAATGAAGCTAAAATAATGAGCGTCTCCTGAGAAGCATGCACTTGATTATCAGGCTACCATAGCTCAACTTTTAAAGCTCATCGAGGGTCGAAGAAAATGATAGCCGACTCTTCAACGGCTGCATTGACTGCAGCACATCTTCTAATTTCAGTGAAAAATTTCAAAGTTGATTCGACACAAATGATCCTCTGGCCTTATTTGACGGTGCAAATAGGATTCTAGGAAATATGAGAAGGAGCACGGTCCCTTTGAACCGTGCATGTATTCAATTTTTAAGTTGAGCTCACATATTTGTGCTACTTGCTTTCTACTGCATTCAGCTCGAGGAGGTTGCCCGAGCTTCGATCGTCAGCGTAGCCTGGCAGTCTGTTTTTGGAGACAAGAATGTACGAACCTTGACCTTACGCTGGAATGGTATGAGCTGTCCTGTGGCCCGACCTTTAATATGGGCTTCAGCACTGAGAGTTAGGGATATTCAGTCAGCTTTGTTAGCGCAGCACTGTGGGTCACAAAAACCTAGCATTAGTGGTGGCAGTAGTGACTTCGGTAGCCCTGCTGGTAACAGCAGCCCTGATAGCAACGAAGCTAGCTACGATGAATCACCAAGAAATGTTGCTGTAACCCAGCAGCTCGCTGTTGCTGCTAGCAAATATTACGCTGCAGCGAAGCGAAGTCGATGCGCGAAAAGCGAGAACAGCGTAGACTCAAGTAATGCTGTTGCCACCACTGTCGTTGGCAGTAGGAACAGCAGTAACCAGGAGGTCCACAATACTCAATCTCCGAGGTACTTCATTGGTTCTTGGGGCGAGCAAAATGACGAAATAATGCGCGATGTCGGGCGCACTTTTCCTCGGGTGCCCTTCTTTGCAGATGCACACGACGAGAACTTGTCCACGAACAGCGGCACAGGCCAACGGATGCTCGCGAACGTGCTTCGGGTGAGAGATTCACTTTTAGATAACTCAATGCTTGGTAATTTGCTGCATATTGGGAAATTTGCTTCGTGAACCTGTATGAGTTGTGTGAGTTTGAATGGTAGCGCAAATAGAGCAATTGTTGCATGAGAATGAGAATGTGAGGGCTAGGAGAATCGTATAGGATGCTGCATCGTGCTATGTCTTATCTCATCTAAACATCATGTTTCTTGCCACATTAACCTACAGGCAGCAGCCGCAGTTGATCCAGTGGTCGGGTACTGCCAAGGCATGAACTTTGTGGTTGGGTCACTCTTGCGTGCGGTCATAACTTCAAAGCATGGTAGGAAGGAGAGGGGCTCGGGGAATGTGCCCGAGTGGAGTAGAAATGATGGTGGTGGTTGCACGGAAGCCAAAATGCGAGCAGCGGAGCAGTCTTTCGCGGAGAAATATCATGAAGGCACTAGTACTAGTGAAGCTGCTGCAGCTGCCGCCGAAGAGGCAATCGAAGCAGAAGCATTTTGGCTCTTGGTGGCAATGATGGGTACTTTCGAGCACCGTCAGAACAACAGGGAAGTAAATGGTGGCAGCCACAGCAGCAGCCACAGTAAAAATCCAAAGAGCCGCCACAATAAAAGGAATGAACTCCAGATGCGGTCTTTGTGGCGCTGTGGCGTAGCATCGAGCGTGAAATTACGAGCCTACCAATTTGATCGTTTGCTGAAGGAGCATTTGCCCAAGCTCCACGCGCATTTTGACGCCATTGGCCTCGCTCCGGAAATACTGGTGGGTGCGTTGATTATTCTTTGCGCAGTAGCAGCGATACTTACTTATTTAGCTAGACTTATTCCATTCCAACCTGAACTCTTCCGTCTTCCTCTGCTACGTCTTGTTGATGGGTCGGTGCATGTTCTCCTCTTTTTCTCCTTTTATCTAAATTGACTTTACAGGTCAGCCAGTGGCTGATGACGCTCTTTGCATACGCTCTGCCGCTGCCACACTTACTGAGAGTGTGGGATTTAGTGTTGGTGGAAGGCTGGAAAGCGCTGTTCAAAGTGGCAATCGCGAAATTGCAGGTAAAATGGTGGTTACGAATCAAGCGTTTGTATATCTGAGATGCACAACTTATCTTATGACGCTTTCAATCTTCTGACTACCTTGTGCATTTGATGTTTGCATTTTTGCTTACTTCGTGTTGCTTACTTTTCCTTTTTCCTTGTTTTTTTTGTTCTCTTCTAGTTGGCCGAGAGCGACTTGCTGCCTTTGAACTTAGAAGCCACCTCGAAATACCTTCGCGCGCCTCGCGATCGAGCAGAAGACGAAGATGAAGCAGCGATTATAGCAGAGATAGCGGCAGCAGCTGCCGCAGCGGTAGACGCTGCGCAGTCAAGTGTAGGTGACGATACAGAGTCGCCACAATCTGCGGAGACGCACGAATTTTCTTCACCTCCTCGAAGCCCTGTGAGCCCTCGTGATCGAGCAGAGAATATCAGTGATGATGGCGTGGTAGCCCTGATGGCTGCTGCTGCACAAGTGAAGGTTACTCGATCAGCACTCGCCAGGCTAGAAGCGGATTTTGAGGTATATTATACCAGACAAGTGTCATGTTAGACTTGCGTTGTATTATCTCTTTTCTCTTCATCACTTCTTTCCTTCTCTTGCTCTCAAGTTCTCTCATGACGCTCTTCGTACCTCCTTACTCCTCTCTCTCTAAGTGTTTATTCTTATGCCAACCCACCCAGGTGGAGTTGGTGCGTGAGAAGCTCGGCGGCGAGCACCATGACGGTGGGTGGCTGACCCGCTACGACTCCATGGACCCAACTTCAACTTCAACGTCTTCGCCTACGTCACCCACTCCTACCTCTTCTTCTTCGAGCCTTGCGTCGGCTGCTGCCTCTTCGGCTGCTGCTGCCACCAGCGCCTTCTTGTCCATGAGCGAGAAGTTGTCGAGAAGTCACAGCAGCAACAGCAACAATGACAGCGGGCTGAGTAGTCATGGCAGCTCCAAGCAAGATTTATCGCTATCACCAGCGGCTCAACATACTGGGACAAATCACAGAAGCAGCAAGGCGTCAAGCGAAACCGCAGCCTCTGCCACCCTTACTTCTTCTGCTAGATTAGAGGAACCTGCATTTCAGCAACCAATCGATCCATTAGAGTCTCTGCGCGCAGATCTCTCGAGCTTGGATGCTATCAACCGCACTGACGCCGCGCATTTTCAAAGAAAGATTGAGCACACTGAGAACTTGCTTGCATCGTCCTCACAAGCTCTCGACACAGCGTCTAAATGGGAAGCCACGTGTGCTAAGGAAGTGCACACATGCAAGCAAGCGCACCAAGATTGCATGCAGAGAGTGCAGAGAGCGCATTTAAACCTCCGAAGAAATTCACATTCGGACGGTAGTGCTAG
>Ga0307979_1001423_pt1 | contig 16984 bp, 4 predicted proteins | sample OrgLakmetage1058_FD_201833 | JGI IMG/M metagenome (GOLD analysis project Ga0307979, IMG submission 201833) | Saline water microbial communities from Organic Lake, Antarctica - #1058 | ecosystem: Environmental > Aquatic > Non-marine Saline and Alkaline > Saline | place: Antarctica: Organic Lake...
TCGCTAGCGCATTTGCAGCTCAAGTGCATTCTTTATGTGCCTCTGTGACTGCTGTGTACTTGCCTTTCTTTGTTTTTGGGAGAGTATTAACTAGACTAGACTTGGCCTCATGGCTACTTTTGACCTCTGGCTTGGTCTTCACATCCCGCCATTAAAATAAGATAAGATAAAATTGGTTATTACTCCCCAATTGCAAAGAAGAAACAACTACAAGTAGCATAATAATTTGTTTTGATGAACCCTCCAAAACAAGTCAAAGTAAGCGATATAGTTAACGGTTAACCGTTAACGGTTGTTAACGGAGAGCAGAGATAGATGATATACAACTCGCTTTTATCTGAACTTCGTTCTTCAATAGCCAACGGTTTAAATCGCCAATATCCAATATGAGGCACAAAATCTGGTGAACTAAAAGATCTTTAGACAGGTCGAAGTGGAGACAGCTGACTCACTCCATTCCCAAACCTCCTGATGCCTGACGGCTGAAGGACACCTCGAGAGAAAAGGATTACAATTGCATTACACAAAAGGACACTCAGCCCAGTCAGACTTGTTCTGAAGGTTACATCTATCTGTTGCTATTTGCCACAGTGGAGTTTCTTTGTATTTAGGGAAGTATTAACTAGACTAGACTAGAGCTACTTCACATTCAAAAAGGAGATAAGTAGCACTCTGTCGCCTCGTTTGAGATAGAATTGGGGAAGGTCCATTGTATTTCCATTTCCCATGGGCCATTTCAAATTACAAAGCTCTATTGTTTTCCACATTTTCATTGCTGTCCTCGTCATCGTCGTTCAACACTCGAAGCGCCGCACATAAGCGATCCTGTAAGCATTCCATTTGTGCAGCTGTAAGTGGCGTCGCATCTGCTCCCAGCGCAGAGGGCTGTGCAGCCACCACCATCGCGTTTGTTCCTGACTCAGCCTCATCGTCAGGTGGTGATGCCAAAGGAGGGCCTCCAAGCGGAAAAGGCGGAGTTGCTCCAGAAGCTTCCAACGTCGCCGCGCTAGCTGCAGCAGCAGCTCCATCTGAGTCTTCAATGTCTTGTTCTGCGACTGATACGTTGACTTGCGCAGCCGGCGCCGCCGCGCCAGCAGCAGCAATAGCAGCAGTCGACACTGCTTGAGTGGCCGCCTGCTGTGCCGCATCCTCAAGCCATTGGCGCCAGGTAGCCCCAGGCACGCGAGTGGTCAAGGTTTCGTTCGTGGCTTCGTAAGTAGCGGCGACCCACAAGTCATCGCCGCCGGCGCGCACCATCGCCTCGATCTGCAGCGGGGCCCACTCGGCTTCTTCTGTCGGCGATTTCGGCGATGAACCGCGGCCGCTGCTTGCATCGTCGTTATCGTCGTCAGGGTGCGCGCGGAAGGACAATACCGCCTGTGCACCTGCGGCTCGCAGCGCGCGAGGTCCCATGTCCAAGAGGGCGCGGCGCTGGCCGTAGCGGTCGCTCGTGAAGCACACCGCGTGGTGCGCGAGCACTCCAGCGAGCTGCGCCATCCCCTTAGGGGGTGGTGATTGAGTCACCAGAGGCCCACAGAGGGCGAGGCGGCACCACGCTGACCATGGGACGTCTACGGTGTACGAGCGCGGTGCAGGCAGTGGTGGCGCTGCTGCTGATGTTGATGCTGCCACGGCGACTGCAGCTTCAGGAGATCCTGCTCCAGCTGCCACAATAGAAGAGGAAGAATCTTCATCATCGCCAGTTTTGTTAGGGTCGGCAGTGGGCAGCTCTTCTGTAAGCTCGATCCTAAGCCAGGTAGGCCGCCGCCGCACGGCAACTGTGTAGCGAGGTCCTGCAAAGTCAGACTCCTGCAAGTGGCTCACCGAGTCGCTGTTGTCGTTCACGAGGGGCACCACCACATTGACCGCACGGTAAAGGCAGGGCGCCCCTGTATTCTCGTAATCTTCGCCATCGTTGCCCACTAATTCTGTCACGCTGCCGTCGTCAAGCCCCCACCACTCGAGGCCGTCGTCACCGACTTCCACGTCGCCCATCAGGGCCGGCGGCAACTGAAGGAGCGGGTGAGGCTGCAGTGCCAAGCACGCCTCACTGCCGCTGCCGGATGGTGATTGGTCGACATAGAGCAAACCCTCGAGCCAAGCACACAGCGCGCGCCGCAACGGTGCATCTAAGCTTTGAAACGATACGTTTGTAGGAACTAAATCGCTCCTGCTATTGTTGTCACTGTTGCCATTGCCATCGTTGCTGCTTGTCAGAGCGCGCTCCAGCCATGGCCGGCAATTATTCACCGTCAAACCGCCACGGAAACCACTGCTATCGCTGCCTCCGGTAGAGAGAGCTCCAAGTAGTGAACTTCCCAGCGCTAAAGTTTGCTTGGTGTCCGGGTCAAACGCTTCGAGGACCAAGAGGTCGTCTTGCGCAGGGTCAAGGCGCATGGCGAGCATGAGCGGTAAGGCTTGACCCGTCCACGCAATGGCGATCCCACTGCTGCTGCTGCTGCTGGTCCTCGTGTTTGCAGTCCTAGAGCTGTTCGCCGAGGCGGCGATCGGAAGTTGCACCCCGCGCAACCAAAACACGTTGCCCGAAGCATCGTCTATTTGGTTGGCGCGGAACGGCCCCAGGTTCAAGGCAGGCGAACTCGGCGGAACACCCGGCGTAAATCCCCGAGGCGCGCCTTGCGCCGCCGCCATTGGCCCAGAAGAAGAAGCAGAAGAAGCAGAAGATAGAGGAGTATCCTGAGCCGCTGCTGCTGCTACTACGGGCCCCGCACCGGACCCCGGGGCATCGTAAGCACCAAGCACCTCCAAGAGCTGTGCTGCCAGCACGTGTTGGCTTCGCGGTGTTTCCATGCCCACTCCAAGCAACTCGCCAAGGCCAAACGCGGCCAAATGGGCTCGGCTCAGGCCAACGCTGTCGGCAATGCCCGTAGCAGCGTCGGTGACGTACACCACCAGCACGGGTGATCCGTCGTCGTCGTCGTCGTCGTCGTCCTCGCCCGCCGTGCTGGCTAGGCTTTCTACTTCTTTCTCCGGGCTGGTTTGCAGGCTCTTGGCACCAATGCCTGCTTGTTCCTCGCCCAAGCGCAGAGGCCGCGGCGTGGAGGACTCTTCGCCGTCGCTGCGAGGCGTCAAGTCGAGGGCATCTACCATGGCTTCTCTTCCTTCATCGTCAGTGTTGTTGATATTAACGTTACCGGCACTAGCAGCTCCCTCTTTTTCGTCGCCTGACTGCAATTCAAGGACTTCCTTTTTCGCCTTCTTGAGCTCTTTTTCCTTCTTCGGAGGTTTGTACGGCTCCAGCGCGGAAATCGCCAACATGAACACCCGGCCCGTTTGCCGCTGCACTGCGCCGCCTCGCCACAGCAGCTGAGGGCCCGGGTGGCCGGCCACGTGCCCCAAACGCGGCGTCAGCTCCATCCCCGCCAGGAGCGCCTGCTGCGGCGGCACCGTGGCACGAGACGACGACGACGACGACGAAGACGAAGGACCAGACGACGTCGTCGACGAGCCCGATTCAACGGCTAACCGCAGGCGGGTCCGGGCCACTGCCTCCGCGATGTCGCTGTCCACGCCGCGCCGGTCAGAACCTAGACCCGGCGCTCCCGGTTGAGCCGGCGGCAGTCCCAGCGGGAAGTCCGGCGTGGAAGGCCGCGGCAGGGCCGGCATCGCTTTCTCTGGGCTTTCTGAGGGCGAGCCCAAGGCGTCGCCATTGTCGAATTTCAGAGGGACCAGCACCGGCTCGAGTAGATTGGTGGCCACTGGGAACACGGAGTCGGGCGTAGAGGGGCGAATGACGTTGATCGAAGGCTCGAGGAGCTCGGGTGGTCCTGGCAGAGACGGCAAGCTGTCGTTCAGGGAATACAGGGAGTCGGCTTTTAATGGGCTGGTTTCGGTGCCCCCTGTAGACATCGACGAGGCCACCGAGGAATTGTCGTCCTCGCTGCTGAAGCTGCCAGTAGTGTAGTACGGCAAGATGTAGCCACCACCGCCGTGGTGGTTTCCCTGGGTAAAGATGGAGGATCCTTCGGGGCTCAGCAAGGTGCTGCCGCCAATCGAGCCAAATTCGAGCGACGGTTCGTTGTGGCCGACGCCGCCGCCGCCGCTGAGGGTTTCAATGCCGTCGGCCCGGCTTTGCCCAACGGGCGAGCCGTCGGCGATCATGTAGCCGTCGGCTCCGCGGAAACCGCCCAGACCGGCGTTTTCGCTACGCAGCAGCGCCGTGCGAGAGCTGTTGTCGTAGCTGGCAAAACTGCCGAATGATCCCAAGTGATCCACCATTGCGAAATGAGGCGGGCGCGAGCCTCCTAGGCCTTCGTCAGAAAAGGCACCGGGATTGGTGGGCGTGAGCCCTTCGAAGAGCTCCATGGGCTGAGGCAAACCTTTCGCCGAATGGCGTTCGAACGAGTCCGCGGACAGAGGCCGCGCTGGCAAGCCTCCTCCTCCTGCGGCACCACCACCGGCCTGCTTGGCACCTCTGACAGCGGCGCCCGGAGACTGCAGCGGTTGCATGGGCGGCGACATGGGCGTCACGGCGGACGTGGGCCGAGTGCGCTGCTGCGAAGATGGCCGTTGGTGCGACAGTGGCTGCAGGGGCCGCTGGCTGGAGGCTTGGCCCAGTTGGCGAGGAGGATTGAGCCACACGCGGACAGCGTCAGCATTGGTGTCAAATTCGAGCAACGACGAATTGTCCACGTCGTAGGCGCTGCCGTTGTTGTTGTTGTTGCCATCGCCGTTGTATCCAACGGGGAGTTTGAGCACCATCTTGTTGTTGATGGCGAAAGGCTGACCAGAGGCTCCTGGAGATGACGAAGGAGAGAAAGTCGTGCTCTGCTTCTTCTCCAGCTGTGCTACGGCTTTCGAAGCTTTCTTGTCTGCGGCCCGAGCTGTGTCCGCGTCGAGCGCAGCTTGAACCGCGGCGTGGTTCGCTTTCTGTTCGGCTTGCCGCGCGACCGCAACAGCGCTCGTCGCGGTATGCAGTGCGTCTTCCGCGGCTCGCTGCTCCTGCAAAGCAACTTCAGAGCTCACCAAGGCCGCGGTCTTGTTGTCGGCGAGTGCTTTGGCGTGCACTTCTTCCGCCACCAGCCGAGTCGCAGTTTCCTCGGGCGACTCCACAACCCCACTGGCCGCACGAGCCGCTGCCTCCTGTGCCAGTTGCTGGGTGTAAGCTTCACACGCCGCTTCGGCAGACTCCACTGCAGTCGCTGCATCCTGCGCGCGAGCTTGCACCAGATTTGCGGCCACCGCAGCAGTGTTCTCGGCTTGGCTAGCGGCTTCCGCTGCGGCGGCCTGAGCCTCTCGGAGGGCGGCAGCGTTGGCCTGCTTGACCACTGCGCGCGCTGCCACGGCACTAGTGGCCTCTGCAGCCTTCACCGCAGCAGCATGCTCTTCAATACTTTCTTCTCTACTGAACTGCTGCAGGTCAACCTCACTACCAACACCACCAACAGCAGCAGCAACACCACCGCCAGCAGATGCAGTGGGAGAAAAGGAGAAGTCTCCACCGCCAGCAACACCATTGTCGCCGCCAATTTCTGTGAGGCTGCTCCCGTAGCGGGCCATAAAGTTGTCTGCGTCTGGTCGCGCCACAAAAGTGGAGCCAGGCGTGGAGTGAGGAGCTTGCAAGATGCTCCCGAGGCTCGTCGTGCTCCCAAAACCAATGCCTCTGCCAGGGCTTCCTATCGTGGCGTCGGTCGGGAAACCATTACCATCATCACCAACACCTCCGCCAATGGTGCTGCTGTAGCTGTTGCCGCCACCTTGACCGCCATGAGCAGCAGCGGCAGTAGCACGGTTGTACTGGTAATCCACCGCGTTCCAGCTCGGGAGCACCTGAGGACCTCCTTGGCTGTTGGTTGCAGCGGTTGCTGTTCCTTGGGCCATATTGGAGGCTCGCGCATCATTCGCGTCCAGCAAATCAAGCTGAAGCCCCCCCAGGAGGCGCTGCAAGAGTTGTTTCTTGGCTTCCACCCGCAGGGCAGCAGCGGCCAGACCAGGGGCATCGTCAGCACACCCTTCTGCATTCCGCAAGAGGTCGGTCTTGGCTCCCATCCGACCAACTCCTCCTGCTGCTTGTGCTGTTGATGGTGGTTGTTCTTGTAGAGGTGACATGGCGTTGTCGTTGGCACCGGCGAAAGACAGAGGCGAACCTCGGCCGTCAGACGCCGTCAAATCATCAGTCCAGCTGCGACCGTCGTCGGAACCCGGGGTCAGCGGCCGAGCCAAACCTCCTGCTCCATCTCCTTTTCCTGTTGTGCCCGCATACGCGTTGTCCAAGACTCGTTGCGCAACGACATCGGCACTGTCCGCGAGTTGGGCCTTGGCACGCTTGCGGGAGGACAATTCGCTGGCTTGACGAGCAGCGTCCGGAGTTTGGCTGGCAGCTTCTGACAGAGGCCGGAAAGTGCCTCGGAGCCGTGCTTCGGTGCTGGCCACACTAGAGGCATTCACCGACACGTCATCCGCCAGATGGACCAGTGGTTTCAGGGTGTTGTCTAGCCTGCTGGCGGACTCAGCAGTGCCTCGGGCCGAAGCCGCAGTGTGGCTTGCAGCTTCAGCTAGAGGTTTCTTGGTAGAATTCATACGATTGGAAGTCTCTGCTAAGCCTCTTGAATTGTCGGTCACACGAGACGCGGCCTGAGACAGAGGCCGCTTCGTGCCCTCAACTCGCTTCGTCACGTGGGCTAATTCATGCGCACTCCCAACAGTGTCGTCTGCGAGCGACGTCAGCGGCCGCAGCGTGTTGCCAAGTCTAGCTGTCGAGGCGGCGTTCTGTTGGGTTGCGGACACCAGTTCTGGAACTGCGCGGTCTACAAAAGGAGCCCAGTCGCGCTCGATGCGCCTTGCGAGCTGAGCAGCGGCGCACGCTTGCGCGGGAGTAGTCGCCTCCGCCAGCTGCAACAGCGGCCACTGCTGCAATTGCACGGACCGCGCCAGCTGGGCTCCGTCGAAAGCGCGCTCCGACGCCCACTCGGCACCCGCCAAGAGGGGGCGTTTGTGCAGGGTGACCGCGCGCACCCGGGCGGCCTGTTCCACCGCTCGCGCGGTCAGCTCGAGGGCCTGGGCGTGCATCGGCAGTGCAGACAAGTGAAGCCTACCCGCGCTTTCGGCGCCTTCGAGGGCCTTGGAACACACGCCCCGCCCCGCCAACTCCACCAGGGCCAAGGAATTCTCCACGGTGAGCGCGCGCTGCGCGTTCTGGTCGGCGCTTCGAGTCGCGCGTTGCGCTTCGCTGTACAAGAAGGATTGAGAGTCGATTCGCTGCTGCTGTTGCGCGGCGGACAGAGCATTGTCGCCGGCAGCGCTGCTCTTCGCCAGCAGCGATTTTCGTTCCTGTACCCTCGTCCCGGTCCCGAACACTTGCTTGCTCTGCTGCCGCACGTTGAATGCCTCTTCGAACATTTGCTCTCGGCTCTCCACCGCGCTGGCGCGACTGGCGTTGTCGGCAGCTTGGTTCACGATCTCAGGCGCGAGGTATTCCGCGAGCCGCTGTTTGCGGGCCATGCTCTGGGGCCGCGAGTCGCCGTTGCCCGTGGTGGTAGGCCGAGAGCCAATCAGTTCAGCTGCGCCGGAGACCGCCCGCAGCGCTGCACTGAGGAGGTTCACGTGAGTCTGCACGCGCTGCGCCTGGGCGGCTACCGCGCCACTCGCGCTGCCCGTGCGCTCTCCTGCGGCTAGTATTGACGCCAGATCCGCGTTGGCGGAGGTCAACTCTGAATGCAAGCTAGCAGTAGACGCCAGGGTTGACGCTTTCGCGAGCACCTGAGCCGCTGCTTCTCTGGCTGCGTGTGCTTCTGCCAACACCAAGGCCAGTTTGCGCGTGTCGTCTTCGGCATCGCGGTACTTGCTTCGGTACGCCATGTCTTCGTCGTCTGCGGCGCGTTGCGCCACCACCGCGGGGTCTTCGGCCCACCCGTGGCGCCAAGGGCTGTGGTCGGGGAGCACTGGGGTGGCCGAGCGAGGTAAGTCCCCGTCCCCTACCGAAAGGGGGAAACCGGCCGACACAGCCCTGGACCCGGGCCGGCTCCCCTGGAACGCCCAAAACTCGAACTCGGCCGCAAACACGTTGAGAGGCGAGCTCCCTAACTGCGGCTGGTCCAGAGGAGTAGCGGGGCGACGCCACGCGCCTTCGGTGTCGAGGGCGGGCGCGCCGCTGCTGGCCAAGGGCTGCGCTGGAAGCAGCGGCCTGGGACCACGAGAAGAAGATACGCCGAGCCAATCCGAGTCCATGGCCAAGGGCGTGGATTTGGGCGTGTGCGCTCTAAACCCAAAGTGGGCACTGCCGTCGCGGCTGCCGTCCACACTAAGATCGTCGTCCTCGTCGTCGTCGTCGTCGTCTCCCGACACGCGCGAATCGCCAGCTGCGGACATATTGTCATTCGCCGCCTCTTTGTCTTTTGCTTCTGCGTCTTTGCTCGCTTCGAAGTCGGAGAAGATGGGGTCCAAGGCGGGATCCAAAATCGCCTGTGCGCTTTCGTCTAGACCATCTGCCGTGGAAGTTGGGGGGCCCAGTGCATCTACCAAGGGGGTAACAGCGACTTGGTCTGCAGATACGGCGTCGGAGGAGATCAACGCCGGCCGCGGTTCGGGCTGTAAGGGCACACCGTCGTTGCCGCTGCTGCTGCCCACGCTTCGTTCGTCAGGGTCACTGATGAGGAGTTCCTCTGGAGCATTGTTGTTGTTGCCAGCTTCGCTTTCAACGAATGCATCATCAAGAGCGCGCTCACCGCCAGATGACGACACGCCAGCACCATCATTTGTGCGAGGCGCCGAAATACCGGGCGATAAAGGCGGGGCACCGCTGCTGCTGCCTTTGCCGGGAGACAGCATGTCGGGTGACAGCGGTTTGGCAGCCGGTTGCAGTGAAGGCGTGGGCGCTGCATAGGCCTTGCGGCTATGACCATCGACATCGGACGCTTCCAGAGGAGGTGAGAGCCGCTGTGGCTTGAAGGTGGAGCCTGAGAACCCATTCTGAGCAGGGCCACCAACGCTGCTGTCGACACTTTCATCGTCGGAGAAGAGATCATCTCCTCCTTCAGAGGGAGCAACGGCGCTGTTCTTAGTGACTGGGCCCTTGTCAAACACCGAGTACCTGGACTCGAAATCAGACAAGTTCAGATCGACAATCACGACGCCCTTACGGGCATTCGAATCTTTCTTGTCAGGGCCGTCAGACGCCGAAGGCTGAGGAACTTGTGCTTCTGCCAATGGGAGCATCGGGTCTGCTGCAACTGCATCGTCCGTGGAGAGAGACTGGGGGCGACGCTGAAGTTTTGGCAAAGGCATTACCCCACTGCTGCTACCAGTGCTGCTACTGTCTGCATTGCTGCTACCGCTGTTGCGATCAACAGGAGCGCTGACATTGACATCAGTTTCAACACGAGTCTCATCCAGAGCGCGCTCATCGCCTGACGACACGCCGTAACCATCGTCTCCACGAGGCGTTGAAATACCAGGCGACAACGGCGGGGTACCACTACCGCTGAGGTCGGATCCAGAAGTAGGAACAGCAACAGAAGTAGCCTCAGAAGTCGACCGAGAATTGGAAGGCAACTCATTACTGACATAGCTGCTGCTGCTGCCCATCTGCACTGAAGCAGCAGGAGCAGTGCTATCAACGGATCTTTCCACTGCATCTGGAGACATCGAAGATGCCGGCACATGGCGGGCAGATTCAACGCTGGATTCAGTTCCAACAACACTACTGGCAGGACCAGTGGTGGCAGGAAGCTCCTTGACTGCATTGCTAGTGGTTCCTTCTGTGCCTGCTGGAGCAACACCTGAAGATGGTGACGCCTTAACTCCATCATTAGGATCCTGCATCAGCAGCTGCGGTTGCGGAGTACCATCACGGGTGTCTTCGACCTCAGCGGTGGCCGCCCTCGTACCAGGAGCCGCAGGTGTGGCGGCACAAGGAGCACCAGCAGTACCAGTAGCAGGAGAAGCTGCGGAGCCTGCAGCGGGCGCAGAGACGGCACTACTGCTGGCATCTGATAGGTTAGGCTGGGCAGCCAAAACTGCTGCTATGTCTGAGTCGACAGAAGCAGAAATCACCATTTGAGGGTAGTAAACGCGCACCAAGTCGACGGCCACCGGCGCTACGGAGTATGGTGCTGCTGCTGTGGTTGCTGGTACCTCCATATTGTAGTAATCGCCCTCTTCTGGAGCAACGGCCGAGGACGGTGCTGGAACGACGCCGCTGCCATCCTGAACCACCGATGGCTGTGGCAACTCAGTACCGCCAGAAGCAAATTCATCAGCAGTAGAAGCAGCAGCAGCAGGAGCAGAGGTAGTAGGAGGAACAGCCGCAGCAGCAATAGAGTCGGCAGCAGGTGCAGTCACAACGCCATCGGCATCCGATTGAACTGGTTGGGCAGCCAAGACCGCTGCTATCTCTGAGTCGACAGAAGCAGGAATCACCATTTGAGGATAGTAGAAGCGCACCAATTCGACGGCCACCGGCGCTACGGAGACCACCGCTGGAGGCGTGCAAGCCATTTGCTCTTGATCATCAAGGACCGTTGAGCTGACCGCAGCTGGTGTGGTAACCTCATTGGCCACAGCAGGTGCATTAGCAGCACCATCATTCTTGTCATTGACGAGGTTGAGGAAGGAGCTGAGGTCGTAATCGATGACGTCATCGTCGTCATGGGCAAGGTCTTCTCGGAAACTCGAGCGGTTCGAGCTGAGGCCGTCTACTGTGTACAGGGACTCGCAATCTTCGTCGTCAGAGTCGACTCCTCCTGCCTTGTCCTTGTCGTCGTCGCCACCACCACCACCACCGTCGTTGCTGAGGTTGTCGTCGTGTTCTTCGTGCCAGGCTTCTGTCCGGTGCGCCAGTCGTTCCTGGACCGCCGCCGCGAGCCGCACCGCTGCCACCGCATCCACCGCCCCGATGTGCCAGGCCCCACTCGAGGCCTCTTGGCTGCGCTGGTGGTCGTACAGGGATGACCGACGGGCTTTCTCGGCAGTGGCCTCTTTCAAAGCTGCTTCCGACCGCGCGAGCTGCGCGACTCGCTTCGCTTCGAGGGCTTCTTTCTTGGCTTCCTGTGCCTGGTTTCGGGCTTCTTTCGCGTTTACGGCCGCCGCTGCCAAGGCCGCCATCAACGTCGCTGCGTTGGAAGCGGCATGCGCGTTGGCCTCTGCTTGTGCCGCCTCCTCCGCGTTGGCGTGTGCCAAAGCAAGCGCCTCTGTAGCAGCAGCAGCAGCAGTAGCGTCATCGGCACCACCTGCCGCTACTTCCTTTTCAGCCGCTTCAAGCACTAGCGCAGCGCGCTCCGTGCGCAACTTGGACTCTAGCTCAATGTCAGCAGCGTCTTCCTGGGCAATTGCCGCCGCTTCGGCCACCGCACCGAGCTCGGCCTCTTCCACCAGGGCCCGCTCAAAACGCTTGTCGTCTCGTTCGTCGGCTAGGCTTGCGTATTCTTCGGCCTTGGCCAATGATTCGGCTTCTTTGCGCTTGGCTAGGCGAGCGTTGCGGCGACTCACCAGGCGCACTGCAGCTTGCGCGGCGAATGTGTCGAGCTTGGCGGGGGCCGCGCCAACTTCCCATCGTTCTGGCGCATCGTCAGCGAAAAGGCTGGCCATGGACGACCCTGGTGGTGCACTAGATGGTAGCTCGTCTTTGGGCATCGCAGCTGCACTCCAGTGCGCGCACAGCAACTTCCGCAACGCTTGTGTCTGTGCTTCGCTCGCCTCTCGAGATGCCTGCTCTTGGCGACGTGCTTCTTGCTTGACTGCTTTGGCATGCTCGTGAGCTGCGCGAGCAGCTTCAGCGGCAGCCGCACGGTCTTGCGCAGCCTGTTCACGGGCAGATGCCGCAGCCGCTTTGGCAGCCGCCCTTGCCGCTCTCTTCTCTGCTGCCGCTGCCTCCGCAGCTGGATCAACAGCGAAGAACTTACTACTTCTGCTCTGGCTGCTGTTGGAGCTGCTGTTGCTGCTACTCATCGACTTGAACATGGCGCTCTTAACCGCTGTCATCGCCTCATGGGCTTTGGACTTGACACCGGCCAAGATGGCCTCCGCTGCTTTCTGCCTCGAGTTGGCGTGTTGCGCTTTCGTCCGAGCCTTGGTTTTCTCCACCGTGGCGGCGTCGGCACGCACCATCGCTTCCCGCGCGGCCACTCCCTCGGGCTGCTCTCGGGGCTTCAGCAACGGTGGTGGTGGAGCAGAAGTCGGAGCGGTTTTCTGGCCTGAGGTCGTGCTCGCGCTGCTATTCGGAGTACCCGTGCGCCGGCGTCTTGCAATGAACCCACGCGCCGCCTCTTCCATCAGCACCGCAGCCACTACGGTATCTTTCGCGTCTTCCTGCGCCAACCGGGCCGCGGCGTTGGCGGCTGCCCTCGCTAGCCTGGGGTCGTCCTTGTGGGCCATCGCGCGCGCATAGGTCTCGTCGGCCTCGCGCCGTAGCTTGGCCCGGTGTTCACGCTTTGCTCGGCGGTTGTCGCGCCGGATTCCCGCAGCATTGAACCTCGCTAGCACTTGGGCTTCGAGCTGACGCTGGCGCTCTGCCGGATTAGTGGCTCTTGGGCGGCCGTCGCTGGTGAGAGCTTCCAGCGCCGCTCGGGAGGCTGCCACTTCGGCCGCCCGCGCTTCGGCGAGTGGGGCCGCTGCTGCAGCCTTCCTTTCGGCTTTGGCTGCGGCTTTCTTTTCGGCTTTGGCGGCGCTGGCGTCTTTCTTCTCTTGGGCTTTAATTTCGAGGGCTTGCATCGCCTGTGCTTCTTGCTGTACGAGCACTTCGACCGCGGCTGGCGTGACGGGCGCGTCCGCCACCAGAACTGTTGGAGTAGCAGTGAAGGTTGTCGTCGAGACGCCTTCAACAGCATTTGCGGTGGAAGAGGCCTTGAGAGGAGTGGCACTTCCTGCCACACCAGCTGACGTTTGCATGAAATTGGAGGAGCGGGCTGGTGCTCCATCGTCATTATCACTGAATGTGGCCGTGCCTTGTGTTGGAGCTTCCGCCGCTCGGAGCAAGGCTTCACGCTCGGCCGCGGCGCGCGCTTGCGCTAGTTGCGCTTCTTCCGCCACTTGCTGCCTCCGCTCGGCGACCTTGCGCTGAGCTAACTTGCGGCGCGCACTAGCCTGAATGGTCTGGGCAGCAGCGTCGGCCATCGCTTGTAATTCCGCCAAGACCCCGCCTAAAAGGGCGCCACTGGCCCCGTCGGCGCGTTTCATCGCTTTTTGGCGCTTTTGGTTGGCATGGTGCTGCTCGCGCTGCACAGGGGTCATGGTAGGCACCCGCGCCGGGCGAGGCGGCTGCACCCGCGCGCCCTTGCGCCCGTCCAGGTCGTCGATGCCCGACAGCAGCGCTTCCAGAGAAGCCCCCCTTGGGGCCCCCCCACCAAACATGGGGTTTTGCTGCAGCACCGCGGGCAGCGGTTGTGGGGCGGCAGCACGGGCGCCGTAACGCCCTCCGCCTTGATCCAGCGAGCGGAGTTTTGGCCGGCGCACCAGCTCGTCGCTGTTTACGAACCCGCCAGCGAGGCCCCGCACGCCCACACTCGCAACATCGTCGCCGTCGCCTCCGAAATGAGCTCGCAATGGTGGCGGTGGGGCTTCCGTAGCCGCGGCTGTCACGAAGAATGGATCCGTTGCCTTGTTCGTTCCTCCACCGCCGTCGCCGCCGCGGCTGCTGCTGCCACGGGTGCCACTGCGCGTCTTTCCACGTGGCCTTCCGCTACCGCTAGCAGCTGCTGTTTTCGGCTTGCTGCGGCGTTTGCTTCCATTTCCTTGATTCGCTGTGCTCGGCGGTCCGCCACCACTGCTGCTATTGAGCCCTCGGAGAGTGGTGGTGGAAGGTGCCGCCACCTCCGGTTCAGTCAGCGGAGGCGGCTCGAGGATCACAGCAGCTGCGTTGCGGCGCTTCTTGTCAAGGCCCGCTTTGCGAGTCGGTGCCGGCCCAACTTCCACAAGTGAAGGCTTACTTTGCTTCTCAACCAAGAGCACTGCGCCCCCAAAGTGACTCACCCGCAAGCGCTCTTCCTGTGCTGCGGCGACTCGAACGCCGTCGGCATACGCAAACCCCCACGACGGTGGCAACATTATTGGGTTCACGCCTCCTTTCCCACTAACTACGCCTTCGTTACTCTGTTGAGGCTCGATCTCGCCCCAAGTAGACCCGAGCGAAGACGGCCTAAAGGCGCCCCCGCCAAGGCTCTCGCTGGTGCCGCTGATGAGCCGCCGAAGCTCGCGCAGAGTACAGTTGGCTGCGTGCGGTAGCCGCCCCGCAGTTTCGATGACTCCGTTGCCCAAGGTAGCGCCTTCGGTCTCCACTAGAACGCTCACATGCTGCACGTCGTTGTCGGAGGCAGCAGCAGCGATGCCTCCAGTTGCTGAAGATCCTTGCCCGAGATAGCAGCCATTTAGCGCTGATGGGTCGCTGTTGAAGAGTCCGCCTCCCAGGCTGCCGCTGCTTCCGTTGCCGCTCCTCCACCCGTCGGCTAAGTCGTCCGGAGCCGACGGCTCGAAGTGCACCCCTGACCGAAACCGCGACTGCCGCGGCAGCGATGCCATGTCTGCAGCGGTCAAGTTGCCTCCTGAGATTTGAAATCCACCAGAAGAGGAGTGAGGGGCTGACGCTGGGCCGCAACCGCGGCTGCGGCCAAAAGGGCTTCCACTCGATGCAGCAGCAGACGCAGCAGAGGCGTCAAACGATTGAGTGTAGTAACCCTCAGGTAACGGCTTAGAAAGCGACGCTTGTAATGCTGCCCTTAAGTCAGCCTCCGCCGCTGCCTCCTGGGAAATACATCGACCATGAAGGATTCAATTTTATTAAGGGACACGCGCAACTGAAACAAATGCATACGCACACAAGAGAAAAACTTTCAACGGTATTTCAAAAATTCTTTGATCCACCATTTACTGTGAGCAAGATAATAGATATGCACTGCCATGGGTGGAATACGGCAGGAGCGCACCAAGGGCGTGAGGCGGCCGGAAGAAGACCCAGGACGGCGGCGGAAAAGCTTATTGCCAGTTTGCATCGAAGGCACGCTAATTGGCGGCCGGTCCGCGTTGGACCCGAAGCCAAAAGGTGTCGGCGCCGCAAATGGCCGCATATGATCGGGCGTGGGCGTTCGGACGGCATCCTCTGCGTCTTCGTGCCTGTGTTTCCAAAGAATAGAGACATTGTAAGAACATTAAAGAAACCTCAGGATACTATCGATGGCAATGCTGGTTGGATTGCTTACAGATATAGTCGATTCGATCTGCCGCGTGCAAACTTTTCCGGGACTTCAATGTTTATTGATAAGCCCCACGCATTCTCTGGCCTTGTCTCATCCGGAGCTGACGCTGTGCGCGAGACATCAAAACTAGAATGAAGCCTGGCGTTTCGTGCTTTGTCACTTTTGTGGCTGCCCTTGACAGCCCGACATTTCTCGCCATCAAGGCGTTGTTCCCTGTCACGAGAGCGTTTCAGCTGACTCTCTAAGCCAGGTTCGCTTTCATAAAGCCCAGCAGACACCGTTAGTGGCATGGATGATGCTAGTTCCATGCCGTTTGTCTACGCTCGGAGATGGTGGCTGCGCGTTCAGCGACAGACCCACCAGCTTGGGTGTCTGTTGTTTGCTTCTCGCCGCAGCGCCCAAGAAGCAAAGTAAGTACTTTATACCAAAAAAGCAAAAAAGTAACACAGTGCTAAGTACAAAAATGCGGCCTTCGTTAACCGCATCCTACAGAGGGATTCTGTTTTTCAGCAAGATGGCCCTTCTATAGTATGTATTGCCAAGGCGTTACCTTGCCCTCGTTTCTATTACAACTACTACGACCCCAAGCAAAACCGGCGATCATGTAATCACCGTATCTTTAATTCAACCCGGGAAAATTCTAGATAGTAGCCGCAAAGTTTAACTCTTTGATTTGCTGAGTGTTTTTTTTTTCCTCTTTTTATATGTGTATCATATTTTTCTGCGCCTCCCCGGAGGGGAGGACTGGTGTTAGATATTTAAGACCCACCTCGTGTATGATCGGTCCGGGATTTGCACATTCGGGAAATTTCAAACTTTGCTTAGGTGGTCAGATGCAAGGTTGCTAAAGCACAGCTCATCAAATCGGGAAAATAATTTGGAGCACAGTATATGCGCCTTGCGTGAAGTTATCTTTAGGTCTGTCGGAGGAGGAGGAAGCAGGGCGTTCGGATGAAAAGAAAAGAGGCGGCTAGTGCGTGCAGTCATTAAACTTCAAGCCACTGTAATACCTGTTCGAAATGTGGACGGTGTACCCGGTAGGGACGGGGAGGAGGACGAGCTGGTCTCCTACAATGCGTGACGGCGCCGCTGCTTTCATTGCAAGTAATTTTTCATTAAGAGCACCTTGTTTGCGCTCAGATAAATCGACCCGCAGCTGATTAAACTGCTTCCGAAGCCAACGCTCAACATGTCGCGACGCTGGAAGCCTCAACGGTTGTCCTATGGGAGTCGACGTTGGTAAGGACACGACTAGTGCTTCGCACGCTTTGATAAGTTTGGACCCGCAGGCGCGTTCACACGTCCTGCACACAACAACATGCTCGTTGAAGTGCTTAATTTCTCTCCTAGAATCAGCACAACAGCGACTTTGAATCCCGCGGATGCGCTACCGAAACGATCGCATGAGGTGTCGCCGCACCCTAAACAGTAACCCTGAACCTGAATTGCAGTCTTCTTTGGCAACGCTGGCTGCTCGTCGTCAAGAGGCCTAGCCGGTGGAACATCTGGTGGTAGCTCAGCAGCTAGGGCAGCATCTTTTGGCAGACTCGGATTCTTGCGCACGCGCTTCGGTGCGGAGCCTCCTTCTGGTCTTTCGTCTGCCTCAACTGTCTCACTCATGGCTGCCTCGCTCATATGCCACCTGTTTGTAGCGGATGCACGGGGGCGTGGGTCAAGATCACGAACGCTTCGCAACGTACGATGATTAGGTAAACATCCATGATGACAAAAGGCGTTTAAAACTAGAGTAGCGCTCACCGGAGAACCCCACGCGCTTCAAAGAGACGAAGCCAACGTGCAGCCCTTATATTGTGAAAAATACAAACTGTCGCTCTGGTGGA
>Ga0307979_1001427_pt1 | contig 16972 bp, 17 predicted proteins | sample OrgLakmetage1058_FD_201833 | JGI IMG/M metagenome (GOLD analysis project Ga0307979, IMG submission 201833) | Saline water microbial communities from Organic Lake, Antarctica - #1058 | ecosystem: Environmental > Aquatic > Non-marine Saline and Alkaline > Saline | place: Antarctica: Organic Lake...
CGAGGGTCGTGTGAGCATAAAAATGAATTGTTGGAGTCATGTTTCATTTCATTTTCTTTCATTTACCTCGTGGCGCCTTTTTCGCTTCCCCGGTCGCCGTAGAAACGCTCCGAACTCCGAGGGCCAACTTGCGACCCACCCGCAGAACTCCCAGGTGCGGCTGACGACGACGACGAAGACGAAGAAGACGACGACGATGATGACGACGACGACGAATAGAACGATTTGTGGCTCTTGGCACTGCCAACGCTCCAGCCACTGACTCCGCTTCGCACCTGTAGTAGGGCACGTAGCGTTGTTGCACCAGAAATGGGTCAGGCTGAAAAGTGGCAAAAGAATCAGGCAAAGCGCGCACGCACGTGTGTGTGTGCATGGAGGCAGAGAAAAGGCAGATAGATGAAAGAAGACCACAAAACGAAGGGTATACACCGCGTGACGACCGCCCTATATATTCGTATATTCTCACCGAGACATCGTCGTCGTCGTCGTCGTCCTCGCCAAAACTGCTCTCAGAACCACCCCTTCCCCGGCTTCCGGTGTCGTCGTCGCCGAAGCCGTGCCACCCGTACCCGTCGCCCCGGCGGCTTGCTTTCTTTCTGACGTCAGTACCCGACGGCATCGGCAGGCCCGACGCTGCCAGCAACTCTGTGCTGGAATATGCCCCAAGGCCCCCAACACCACCGATGCTGCTGCTGCTGCCTCCTTCGCCGCCGCCTACGCTACTGCCGCCGCCGACACTGCTGCCGCCACCGCCACCTCTGCTGCTGCCACCAAAACTGCCCCCGCCGATGCTGCTCACATCTCCAGCGCCACTCGAAGCCGCAGCCTGAAGCTGCTCTCTCTGCGCTTTCGCGAGGCGCTTGTTGTGGCCGGCTAGGTGATGGTAAGGCTCGCGCAAGCCCCCAGAGGCGAGGTCAGCGGCGTGGACCAGGGCCTGAGAAAGAGATGGTGAGATGGGACGATAGGATGGAAAAATAAGGAGATGCACGTCACATTCCAAAAACATTATCGAAACAAAAAAAGTGTCCTGAGTATTCAGTCCTTTGATGTCTGCCTTCTAGCTTTCCCACAGCAGCCCCTGCATCAAGAGAGCGCATGTATCCTGCGCGCACCTCTAAGAACTCTTCAAAAGTCAACCCGCCGACGTCGTCACACGTCTCCCGCGCTATGGCCGAGTAAAACACGGTCGCCAAGGCGGCATTGGTTAAGTTCTCACGCCCTGAGCTCGCGCTGCTGCCCGCGGACACGTTGAACGCCGCGCAGAAATTAAGCCAGCCGCTGAACGAGAGGCTCTGCGAGAGCTGGTTCAAGTCGGAGCGAAGCGGGTGGCGCCCAGCAAGAAGCTCCGAGGACGACGGCACCTAGAAGAATACATGGAGTTAAAATCATTCAAGAATTAGACTAGTTTCAGCCGCGTGGGTGGCGCATAATTTCTTTTGAAGAAATCGCCACACAAAACATTTCGAAAGGAAGAAAAAGTAGTCATCGGCAGCCGTTCAAAAATGATCAGCGCACCTGCGCAAAGTAGCTGAAGAGGTCTTTGAGGCTTGGGCCGAAGCGCGTTAGCAGCGCCATCAGCGCTGAGCCATCCGGATGCGGTCCCTCATTGCTGGCCCCTTCTCCTCCTTCGTCGCCTGCTTCAGACGCGATCGAGGAAGCTCGACTTCGCTGCTGGTGGTGCTCGCTGCCCGCTTGTGCCAACGACAGCAGCTTGTCTACCGAAGGCATAAACCCACGAGCACGGCTGCCCACAAAGGACGCCACGAGATGCGTGGTGTGCGGCAGAAGGTTAACTTCCAGAAGCAGCTGCAGCGCGTGGGGCTCGCCGCCGGGCGCCCGCTGACCGTACACTTTGCGGCTGGTGGCCACTAGCGCTCGCAGGAAGGGAGTCCAGGTGAACTTCTTCGTGGCGCACCGGCTTGCTTCGGACGTGTGAATCACGTCAACGTCAGCATCCACCAGTGGCGCTGCCAGCGGGTGCCGCACATGCGTACTGGTTGATGAAGCATTTCGGCCAGCAGGTGCCATATGATCATTGGTGCCGCTGCCGCCACTAGAACTGCTACGTGGTGCTACAACACGAGCTTGCCTCATGAGCTGCACCAAATCGCGTTTCCGCATCACGGAAGGCTGCATAGGGTTTGACCTCGTGTTGATGGCCAAAAACAAAAACCACAGCTGACGCAGGTGTGAACGGCCAAACAGTTCCTCAAAATCGTCCTCCACCATAGAGCCATGCACTGAGCTTAAACTTGGCCCATCCGAATGAGCGGAATACTCGTTCCACATCATTCAACTTGCTATATGCTATCAAAAGGCAACGCTAATGAAATGGTGATCACAACACCACCGGAGAGAGCACCATTTCCATTTCCCACTACTTTTTTTGTCCAACGGGCGAACTCTAATATGGGAAGTGTGAAATACAGGGACGATTGGAGTAAAACTGCCTCTGCCTCGTGCCTCGGCTTCTGCCTGCAAATGTTCCTGTTTGGTGAACTGTTCGAAAGAAAGCTTCGCGCCGATTGCCAGTATTTAGCTATATGTCAAAAAGAAAGAAAAGGGTCCATGAGGAATCCGTAATCCGATCACCAGTTATGCGCAAAACACGTGCAAAGAAAATAGTTTTCCTATTTCCGTTTACGCTCTTCTTGCTATTTCCATGAAACACGAAACACCTCTTCTTTGCCTCCAGGCGCTACGATAACGATTTCATGCCTTAATCATTTCCAAATCAACGCCTTTTCTGCGTTTTCTCCTTTGGCACAGCACGCGATGCATGCCTCACGCCGTGTCATCCATGGTATTTGTAGGCGGCGCACCTGCCTCCTCATCGTCATCGCTGTCGTCTAAGCCTAGGTCGCTCGCGGGCGCCAGTCCTGCAGCCGGCGAAGCAGCACCTCCATCTTCACCACCCTGGTGTTGTTCTCCTTCTCCTTGCTGCTTGTTGCTAGTGCTGCTCGAGCTCTCCTCCCCGCCTCCAGTGTCAAATTCGTTGTCGCTTTCGTCACTCAAGTCTGCGACTGCTTTCTTCTTCAGCCTCTTGGCCGCCCGAGGAGCAGCGCTGTCTTCGTCGTCGTCGTTCTCGTTGCTGTTGCTGGTTTCTGCAGCTGATTTTCCACGATTGCCACTGCCACCTTCGTCGTCGTCCTCGTCGCTGCTTTCCAGACCCAATCCTTCCCCCTTGGTAGGGGCAGGTCGCTTGGCTGAGCTCGGGGCCACTGCTGGAGCAGCATTAGCATCGTCGTCGTCGTCGCTGTCCTCGAGCCCGAGCGCGGATGCTGCTGGAGCAGAAGGCGCTGTTGGCGCAGCAGGAGCAGAAGGAGCGTCGTCTTCTTCATCGGAAGAGCCGAAATCCACCACTGGCCTCGCTGGAGCTGCCACTGCGCCTTCATTGTCCTCGTCCCCCTCGTCATAGGCCTGAGCGTTCATGAGCGCAGCGTCCCGCTTCGCCTTGGCGCCTTTTCCTTTCCCACTGCCGTCGCCATCCTGTTGCCCGTCTTCGCGCATCCCACTGCTGGCTTGGGCCTGCGCAGTCCGGAGCTCGGCCAGCTGTTGCTGCTTGAGGCGGGCCCGCTCGGCTGCCTGCACGCGGGCTGCCTGAGCGTCCGACTCACGCGCCGCCACCGCTTCCGCTTCCCGGGCCGCGGCTTCGGCTGCGGCAGCCTCCCGCGCGGCGCGGTGTTGGGCTTGCTGCGCGGCGTAGCGCTGGGAGACGGCGAGCCGCTCGGGCGCCGAAGTGAGGGCTTGGTCGCACAAGCTCAAGAGGTCGGCGAGCTTCTTTTCGTCCACCCCCAAGGTTTTCAACTTCAACCCCCAAGCGCAGGCAGCACTACCGCTGCCACTACTACTGCCACTGCTGGTGCTGCTGCTGCTACCCTCACCGTTACCGTCGCCCTTGCCACTGCCACCTGCTTCTGCTACTTCTGCTGAAGCGTCTCCCCCTTCTCCAGTTGATGAAGACGACGACGAGAGCATGTTGTGGCGAAGGGCTTCAAAGATCGCTTTTGCTGACTCCACGTATCGCTGCGCGGCGGTGATGTCTGCGACTACGTCACCAGCAGCGCAGTCTGGCCGCAAGTGCTTGTTGAAGAGCTCTTCGGCGAAAGCGTACTGCGCCACCTGCATACCATTGTGAATGCAAAAACAGAAGAGGTGAAGATAAGGGAATTAAGCGTATGAGTATAATTCTGCCTTCGAATCGACGAGGAAAAGAGAAAACTAAACGACTACTCCTCTTTTAGATTTCTCTCTCTCCCTCTCATCTCTTGATCTTTCATCTCAATTGCAATCCGTCTGCATGTACACACTCACCGCCACGTTATGCCACAAGCTGGCGTCGCCTGGGTTGCCCCTCAGGGCGCGGCTCAGGGCCTTGAGGCAGTCCGCGTGCCGCCCGTCGCAGAAGTGGGCGTTGGCCGCCAACAGCAAGAGCTCGCCGTCGTGGCCCCAGTGGGGGGGCTTGCGGAGCACCGCTTCGTAGTTTCGCACGGCCTCCAAGTACCTGTTGTCGGAGGAGGCGTGTTGAGGGGGGTAAGATGTGCTAGGGACAAGATAATACACATGCCAAAACTCAAAAGAGGACGTACATAAGATAGAATTCGTGCAATAAAGCGGAAGGAAACGTATTTGTGAATTACAATCCATGAATTATATACATTTTTTCAAAAAAGTAGCGTGCACTACAGCACTAGTATCATATGCACCCGCCCTCTCACCTTTCTTCGATCACGAGGAGGTGGCCCAAGTTGACCGTGGCGTCCGGCAAGGAAATGCCCGCGCTCCCACCCTGCGCGGCCTCAGCTGCCCCAGCGGCGGCCAGGACGTGGTCCGCGTGATGATGGCTGCTGCCGTCGCCGCTGCTGCTCAGGTCAGCTGCTGCTGCTCCGGAAGACGACGACGACGACGAAGACGAAGCGCCAGCCGTCGCGGTTTTCACCCGCTCGAAAATCGACTTGGCTTGAGCTAAGTGACCTTCTTCGGCAAGAACCTAAATCAAGGTCATTGTTCGAGCGGAAAGCAGGAAGGAAACAAGGATGAAAGAGATAAAAACGGAAGATTAGCCGCGATAGGTTCACAAGAGCAATCGCTGTGGTTTACGAATCCCAAGCAACAGAAGGACCTATGTATGTTGTGCACCTCTACATGTATACACGTGCACATGTAACACGGTCCTGCTCACCATGCCGAGTCCATTGGCAGCGTGGGCGCAGCCAGCGTCGGCTTTCAGCGCCAAGTCGTACATGGCCCTAGCCCACCCGAGCTCCTTGAGGTACGAGTCGGGGGCAGTGCGGTGCAAATTGCCGAAGTAAATGTTCGCCACCCCCAGCATCGCGTACCTGTGCGTGTGGGACAAGCACCACGGAAGCATGCACACGAAGCACGCCGATGAAGAAAGGAAGGAGGAATGAAAGAAAAAGGTGCGTGACACAAGCTTAAGCGCAGAGAAAAGGTACACGAAAAGTTGGCAACAATTGTGACCATTTTTTTTTTTAACAGACAGGGCAAATGAAACAAATGTATAATCCTCCAAGAGCAACGTACGGGTCTTTTTCGAGGCGCTTGTCCATCTTTTGAATCTTTTCAAACGACTGTTTGGCGGCTTCTAAGCGGCTGGTTTTGCCGGTCGAATGGTGCACCGCCAAATGCAGCGCCCCTGCCATAGCTGAGGGAGCCGGGTCTTTGTTGGACTGTTTTGCGGCGCGCTCGAGATAACCCAAAGCCTTGTGGTGAGCGCCGTTCACCTTTTGTTGTGGGATGTGGGATGAGAACCAAAGATGATGGCGATATAAAGAGTGAATAGAAGGAAGTTAATTAGAACATTCGGTTAGAAAGGGGAGAAAGCGGTAAAGAAGATATACAAGAAACATGAAAATGAAAAGGAAACAAACCATTGTGCGCATAGCCTATCCTCATATCTCGTCTCTCTCTCTTTTTCTTCGTCATCAATTCATAGAATACCTGGTGCACACAAGCCAGGCGCAGAGTTGCGTCCTTGTACCCCGGAAACTTCGCCAAAATCGCGCGGTACAATTCGGCCGCGGCTGCAAACTCCCCACAAGACTCGTGCAAGCAAGCCAAGTTGTAGGTGGTGGTCACGTTGCTTGGGAGCAGAGGGAGCTTCACCACCTGTTGGTGATGGTATTGAAAAACAAAAGTAGCAAAACGAAATACAAAAAAAAAGCATTCAATCCATTGTAAGACACCCAATGACAAGCAAATGAAACAAAACATATGAAGTCGATGCCTCTCTTAACGGACTCTTATTCTACTGCTTAGTTTTCAACAAAATATCCACCTTGACATCGACTTCGCAGTTCTCGAGGGCGTAAGGCAAGTTCGCACGGAGCGGCACCGACGATTCACTGATGGGCTCATCGGGATGCACGTCCACGCGCAAGTTCCCGAAGCTTAAATTAGGGCAGGCGCTGTTGGCAAAACCGACGCTGCCGCCGCCGCCCCCCGCTTTCGCCACCGGGAGCGCGCCAGACACGCTCGTACTCGTGCTGTTAGTGGTGGTAGAAATCATGTCAGTCACGCCGTCCTGCATACCGCTGCCACTGCTGCTGCTGCTGCTCGCATCCGCGCTGAGTGTGGGAATCACTTGAGGCGGGCGCAGGCGGAGGTGCACGTTGGCGCTGAGAAACGGCTGGCAGTCGTCGGTAGTGGTGAGCACAGAAGCGCCCGCTTCGGCCGAGATGGTGCCCGGTAAAGGCTGCCACTGCCAAAAGGAGCGGTTGGATTGCTCCACCATGTACAGAGTCCGCTTCGGCCGAGGCGCCTGTGGAGATCAAGAGGTGACATGAAGTGATTTTAAGGAAAAGCGAGCATGTGAGATGAAATGAGCGTGAAGGAAGAAGAAGTTAGACACAAAAAGGGAAAGCAGAGAAACCATGAACCATTGAGACGCAACTATTTGTTTCATCAAAGCGCAACGACTTCATGATTCAACATGTGTCAAAAATTTCACACGTGTATATTCCGTATCTGTACCTCTGGGTCGAGCCCTGCTTCGTGCTGCATGTAGTCCGCTTCCAAAGCGTTCATGTAGCTGCGCCGCGCCGCCGCCAATTTCCCGTGCTCGTGCTGCAGGCACCCCAAGTTGGTCCACACGCCGCACCCCACCGCCGCCACCCCGGCGCGCCGCGCGCCCTCTTCAATGTCCTCGTGAGCTTTGGCTGCTGCGGCTGCTGCTGCTGCGGCTGCTGTTGCCTCTACCTCAGCTGGGGTTGGAGGAGGCGGCCCAACAACGGCGCGGTGTTTCGCCTGCGCGGCCGCCACCGCCAACGCCACTCCCCGAGTGTAGGACTCCAGGGCTTCGGCCTTTTTGGCGCTATCCCCCTGTAAGCACTGGGCCCGGGTGAGCCACACGTCGCTGCAGGTGGGGTCTAAAGCCTTGGCGCGGTCCAAATAGCTGAGGGCTTTGCGGGTCTGAGCATACGAGGAGGAAGAATGGTGATGAGGGTAACGACGAGGATGATGGTGGTGATATTGATGGGAAAGGAGTAACAACCACCCGCGCGGAGATATCTTCCCTCCGCCTGCGCTCTTCACCCCTTCAACAATATCTTCTATTCTATTCTATTCTTTTCTAGTTCGATATTTCACCACCCGCAGTACCTGATCGGCGGCCTTGACCACCTCCCGGCGGCCCCGGTGGTGCGCGGCCTGCTGCTCGTGCAGCTTACCTAACAGCAGCAGCGCTTCGCCCGCTTCGGGGCACCCTTTCACTGCTTCTTCCAAGCTGCCAATGGCTTTCCCGAACTCCCGGTTGCGAATGTGCATCTGGGGAAAAAAAAGCACGCGTGCGCGTAGCCGCAGGAGAAGGAACGAGAAAAAAATGATAGAGAACAGACACACACACGTATCACAGAGAAGCTTCCAGAAACAAAAATGCGCGTGAAAAGTGCCTCTCTTCTTTCTATTGAAACACACATGTCGCTTCAGCGTGGCAAGGAATCCAAAAAAGAAGCGCGCTCTCTTTCCCACTATTCTTCAATCTCGAAATGACTTTCTGCGCTCATTTTCTCCACATCCTATCAACCCTATCCTCCTTCTTGTCACCTGCGCCACCCCAAAATGCGCGGGGGCAAAGGTCGAGCACAAGTGCACTGCGCCCTTGTAGTACTTTTCCGCGTTGTTGAAGTTGCGCCGCGCGTGGTCGGCCCGCCCCAGCAAGTAGTAGGACTCTGCTTTTACGGCTTTGTTTTTGGAGTACCTTCATGGGTGGATGAACAGATGAATGGGTCAATCGGCCACGGAAGGTGAAAGTACAGAAAGGAGGCAGAAAACTAAGAAGAGAGAGAGAGAGAAAAAAAAAGGCGAGAAATGGAAGAAAAGGATGGGAATACATGTTGAAGAAAAGCGCAGCATGAATGCCTTCTTCGGTGGGGGGCTGTAAGTATGATGTCTAAGTGCGACCACTGCGCAGACAGAAACACGACGACTCTCCCTTCCATTGTGTGTTTCTCTTCTTGTCTTCTTGTGCACATGTACGGTACCAGTAGGCGGACCCGGCGTCGTTTTCCACTTGCTTGTAATTGGGGCACCGCAGCAAGAGGTCGGTGGCGGACTCGCGGTCCCACGGCTCGCTCAGCTTCAAGGTGAGGGTGTAACCCGAGCTCTTGGTTGCACTTCGCTCCACGGGGTCCAGAATCACCTTGGGAGGACCATTGGTGCATGGTTGGAAGAGGACGAGACTTGAAAAAAAAAAAGGAATCCGAGAGCAGATATTGAACAATAATACAGATCAAGTGTAAAATTACCCCGTGCACAAACACATCCAAGACGCTGCTGCGTTTTCCTCGTTTTCCTTTTCTCCTTCTCTTCCGTCAATTGTCGTTCAACTCACCGCTTCAAACCACCCTCGGTCGGTTTCCCCGTCCCTGTTGCTCGCCGCGCCCGCGCTCCCGGTGAAGTGCCCTAGCCGCACCGGCACTCCGGGGACTACATGCTCGGGCAATTCCCTCGTAGCTGAAGAAGAGGAGGCCTCATCATTGTCATCTTCCTTGTCCTCCTCTTGGCCTTTGTCCTCGTCCATCGTGGTGGCTCCCAGAGGATCACTGCCGTCTGCATTGGTGCTGCTCGCAGCAGCACTGCCGTCCTTGTGGCGGTTCTTGGCTGAAGCACGAGCTGGGTTGGCCAAGTGCACTATCACTTCTGAGCTACCCCGGGTGGCGGTGGCCGTGGCGTTTTCCAGCTTGAGGAAGCGCCAAAACGCGTAGTTGGCGGCGTGGTTGAGGACCATGGGGTTGGTGGTCTGGGCGGGGCCGGTGTGGCTGGGCCCGCGGAGCTTCATGAGCCGCTTGGCGGCCTGGGCTTGGCGCGCGGCGCGGTCGGGGGCGTGGCGGGGAATGGCGCCCATGTCGAGCAGGGTGAGGCCTTTACATGCGTGTGTGTGCGTGTGTGTTTGATTGATAGCCAGGAAGGGAGGAAGAACGAAGAGAACGAGGGTAGAAGAGTGATGTACACGTCCTTGAAGAGTGTGAAAAAATATATAAGAAGAAGAACGGAAGAGAGCCAGCGAGAAAGGCAGTCGCAGTGTCGCCGCTCCAGACATCAACACCATGTCAATCCGTAGTCAACACAAGGACAATTTCCCCGCAATGCTGCACACACGCGCGTACTAACGCCATTTACGGTACAGCCCTTTCCCCCCCTTGTCAATTCACCTACGGTCGCTTCCACGTGGTTGGGGTCGAGCGCTAGGACCCGGTTGAACGCCGCCCTGGCTCTTGCGTGTTGGCCCAAGCGGCTGCAGCACAGGCCGAGGCCGAGGCGCACCGAAGGGTGGCAGTTGGGAGACGACTTGAGCACCGACTCGTAGTACCTGTGGTGGTTGGCGTGGCATTTTTGTTAGCAAGATGCCAGGAAAAATGAGGGAGAGTCAGAATCAACGAGTAAAAAGTGAAGCCGCGTATAGATGGAAGCGTCAGAGCACGCACGAAAAAAAAAAAAAGCCTAGAAATGCAAAAAGCAAGTGAATTGAAGATGAACGAGACTACGCAACGATCAGGTCAATTGGGATTTGGGCTGCATCTTTCAGATACACGCGCACGCACTTCAAAGCGTATTCGTATTCTTTCCGCCGCTGGTCTTCCTTCTCCTTCGCCACTACGTCCACCGCAGACACAGCGCTTCCGTCGGCGCGCTTGCCTTTCGCTGTTTTACTCGCAGCAGCAGCGGCGGCGGCAGCGGCAGCAGCGGCGGCTTGCTGCTCCGGTGTTTCGTCGTGCCCCACGCGCTCGCCGCGGTGGAAATGAGTGGCAGCTTTCACCAAGAGGCCGGGCACGTTGCGGGACTCGTCCTGCAGAATAGAATGCAGGAGTAAAATTGAACATAATTGGGTGAAAAGGTCCAGAGAGAGATTGTGTGTGTGTGAGCGTGTGTGCATGCAAGAGTAGAAGAGAAAAGCTGCATAGTACCTTCAGGAGCATTTTCGCCCAATACTCTGCGAGGTCGATGAACTCGTTGCCTTTTCCATGGACCATTTCATACAGGGACTTGCAGGCCCAGGTCAAGTGAAACTCTGGGTTGATGCGGTCCGCCGCGGAAAAGTACGACACGATTTCAGCGCGAATGGCCGAAAAGCGGTCCTTGTCGCCCGGCCGGAGCTCAATCAGGTCGAAAATCAAGTCGGCCGCGAGGGCGTTAATGATTTTAAGTCGGGCATCGTTGAACGCGTCGCGCTCTTTGGCTGACAGTTTTTTTTGCTCGAAGAAGTCGAAGCCCACCTAACAGTAGCCACGACGAGGACAGGAGAGATATTATTGAGAGGCAAAAAAAAAGAGAGAACCGATTCAAGGTTTGAGTGCACTTTTGTATTTCTCTTCGTAGATGCACAGCATGCTTGCTCTCTGCAGTCAATAGTGCGGTATCCTTCAGCAGTTACAAGCAGTGCTAGCCCCTTATAACATTTCATTCAAGGAAGAAGTAGTGGAATTCCTTGGCTAAGGAGGTGGAAACACCAGAGGCAAGCCTAGTCCGATTGCTTGACCTTGGCTTCCTTGAGAATTTCGCGAAAGGCATCCTTGCGGCCTTGCCGGTAGTATTCAAGCGCGAAGCGGTGCCAGATGTCAAGCGGTGCTACTTCCGCGCGCAGCAAGTCCAGCAAGTCATGGACGTCATCGGGCAGCTCGTCAACGAAGACCTGGTGTGATGAGGAAAGGCGAAAATATTAGAACTCCGAAGGTTAGGATAGGCGGATGCAAAGTCGAAGAAGGGGTGCAAGATCAAATAGACAGGAAACAGAAGCTTCCCGCTTATTGGTAAGCCTGCGCGGCGGATATATGGTACGCATGCTGTAGCCCACTCGTTACATTAGGAAGTCTAGACACTAGGCCGAATCTGATAGTGCAATATGCAAATGGTGGCTTGCCTCAACAAGCTGGTCGGTTTGTTGAATCTTCACGAGGATTGAAGGCACGTCCTCGTCCATAGTCTTAGCGCGCGCTATCTGCAAAGAGGAGTGGTCTATAGTCTATGGTGGTGCGCCCCTCCCTCTTTCACTTTACTTCCTCGTGCTCGTCCGTCCAGTCCACCACAAACAAGCTCATACAGTACTTGGACCCTCTGTAAGGAGTGTTTGTTGATAATTCGCGCGTTTATGATTACGTTCAACAAGCAGCGGCAAGCATCTTTTGTAAGTTAGATTCAGAGGTTGCCTTTAGATTGAAGATTGCTCCAACTGACTACGATGAGGTCAACGATGAAGCAAGTAGACTTGTAGCGTCCTTCAAACAAATTAAATTTACTTCTTGACTTCATCCACTGCGTAGTAGGCCGACGATCTCTCTAGCTAGTTTAACGATGCACTCATTATGGTTGAAGCTGTGCTTAACTCTCTACACCTTCCTGCGGCAGGTCTATGATCATAGCGACGGCGCTAGCTCTGTGTGGGGGCGTTGCTGCATTTGTGCCATCTCAGAAGTTTATCAGTGTGCGGCCTCGCGTTGAGCCGCTAGGGCTGAGCACGGCGGACTTCAAAAATGGCTTGGTGATCGATTTCGATGGTTCGTAAGTTGATAATGTTTTGCTCCTTTCTGGGTCGCGGTTTCGCAAAAATGGACTTGCGCCATCTCGATTCGCTACTCTTATGAATTTCATTGGATTTTTTTTCATTTCTTTTTGTTTTGCAGGAGCCCCGTGGAAGATTATGGAGTTCTTGCACGTGAAGCCTGGCAAAGTGAGCACCGTGCGCAACAAAGAAGATACTTTCGACAGCTGTTCAATCCTAACCATTAGACGCAATGATTCCCTTTCAGCAAGTGCTCTTTGATTTGGAATTTCGTTGGCTTTCTTTATTGATAATTCAGACTTTCGTGCAATCAATGCGTATGTTTTTGTATCATCCTGTGGTAATACACGTGTTTCAGGGCTCAGCGTTCGTTCGCACCAAACTGAAGAACTTGATCTCGGGCAACACCAACGACAAAACCTGGCGCGCCGGCGAGTCGGTAATTTTTTAAACGAATTACAATAGGAGTCAGCAATATTGCACTCCCTGAATTTTGGTTTTATTATCCGAGCTCTGCTTCGCATCATTGTTAGGCTTTATTTACAGGCTCGGTGGTAAGAAGGCGTACCTTCTTGATCACTACCCACTTTACTCTCCTGCCTGTGTGGTGGTTTTCATTGTCCTACCGCTCCCGACTCATGAACCCTCTATTTTGTTTTCTCCTTCTCTATTTGTACAGGTGGACAAAGCGGACGTTTCATCGATGGACTTGCAATACACTTACGACGACGGCGAAAACTTCGTCTTCATGAACTCCGAGTACGTGGGTGATACACCTCTTTGGTGACGCGAAAGGCACACTGATATGAGTCCTCAATTTGTGTCTCCAAGTCTGCTATTCGTATATTTTTCAAGTTTTTCTTGAAGTTTCCACCCGCGTCAAAAGAGAACTGTTTTCAGTAATTTCTCTCGCTATCCTTGCATGCACGCCGCAATGCACCACCTTTTGTTTGTCACTTATCAGGACATTTGAGGAGCTGCAGATTCCTGGTTCCGTGTGCTCAGAGCAGGCGCAGTGGCTGATGGAAGGCAACGCCGGCTACAAGGCCATCTTATACAACGATAACGTACGCGTGGCTCTCTTTCGTGGGCCTTTTTTTTTGTCAAATATAAAATTGCCAAATAAATTTATTTCATTGGCTCGCGAGGCGTTAATCGATGCACTCGATGGGGTCAATGCTCTCTACCACTCAACTCCAGGTTGTTTACTTACTGCCAACGTACACACTCCACCTTCCTTATTCACCTTTTGATTCCAACAGGTCATCGATCTGCAGGTGCCCAACACGATGGTTCTGACCGTGGAGACCACTGACCCTGGGCTGAAGGGCAACACCGCAAAAGGTGGCGGCATGAAGCCAGCGGTGCTTGAGAGCGGAGCCACAGTAATGGTGCCTCTCTTCATTGAAACTGGCGAAGTGATCAAGGTTAACACTGAAACCGCAGAATACCTGAGCCGCGAAGGCAAGAAGTAGGCAAAGAGGTCATATTCCAAAACGCAATAGAAACGCCATCCATCTAGCTCTCGCATTGAAATCAAAGCGATATTCGTCTTCATTTGGCCTGTTGTACTTGGGTATGTATTTGTCTTCGTCTTCGGTTGGTGTTGGTGCGAGGAATTTGAACTTGAGCAAGAACCAGGAACTAGAACTAGAACTAGAACTAGGGCAGACTGGGGAGATGCTTAAGGATGAGGGATGAGTTCCGGTGCCTCGGGGATACATAGAAAACGCCCATCGAGTAAGCAGGTCCGAGGTTGGCGTCGCGTATATCGCTGGTCGTCACTCGTCGCATCCGACATATCGGCATCCGATATCGGCATCCGACTCATATTCTTTCATATATCACATTAGAATATTTTCGTTTTTTGAAAAAAATGGCTCGCTCGTCAAAGCTAATCAGACATACACGCCTAGCTTAGCGTTCTCGGTCGTCCCAGACATTCATATTTGTGGCTTAGAACTTGTTCGTTACCAAAACCTATGATCCTGTTGTAGTCCCTAATGTTTAGACTTTGAATTTTTACTCGCTCCTGAGCTAGCCAAGAGGAGCCAAGTTAGTCGACTTTGGTCGTCAGCTCGACCTTTAAAGAGGCGTGTGTTTACCGTCAAGATGGTCGTGTCAAGCCAAGAGCTTCTCCTCGAATTTCGCACTTATGGGTTTCATGTAAATGTTTCATGGCTCGAAGCCTGCCTTGCCGACCAGCGCCGCCGCTTAGGCCGCGTAGGTGAGGGCAGTGCTGGCCGTCTGCGTGACGCTGTCTTTGAACAGCTCCTCTGGAGTGATTTGCGCGGTTATTCCACCGGAGAAGGCCTGTCTGCAAGCATTTTGGCCTCAGCTTCTTCAGTCATTAAAGGCCCATTGGTGTTGCAGCTAGAGCAAGTTCTCAACGTTGGCGTGCACATGGAAGACGCGGCGACGACGAGAGGCATGCTGAAGTGTTTGTTCTCGTATGGCGCACAAAACACAGCGGTAGGGTTTGAGTACTCTCACATAACTAATCTCGGCTTAAACACACCGCGAGGCACAAAGGTTCTGGTAGAGAATTGCCTTGTGGAGCGAGGAATGCTTTTGCTGACGTACACCAACACGAAAGTGCTTGGTGGGGGTTTATCGAGTGACACACAGGCGGCGACTATTGCTGCCGCACCTGCTCCTACTCCTACTCCTGCCGCTGGGGCTGCTGCTATGTCTGTCGATAATTCTAGCAGTTCTAGCCGAAACCTTTCAATGCAGCCGTTTACTGCGCCGCAAGTGGCGGCACTTTTGCCTCCTCGAGCCCGAATTCAATTGGCGCACGAAGGCCAGCAAGGCAGCATGCTCCCAGATAGCCGCTCTAGACTTGTAGGCGCGCCCAGCGGTAGCACCGCCAACAACAATAGCAGCAGCAGCAGCAGCAATAGCAACACTCATGGTATCGGCAACGGCTACAGCAGCACTGCCTCGTCTATGAGGCCATTTGAAGCCACCGCAGCTCAATCGCAGGCAGATGCAGCAGCGCGCGCAAGGGTCTTAGCAGAGGAAGAAGAAGACCCGTCGAAAGAGATGTACGACGACTTTTACGACCCAACTGAAGATGACTTTTCGCCTCCTACTTTAGCTACGAGGCAATCACCACAACACCAAAACCCCAGTCGTGCTGCGACAACAAGCACGGGGAGCTTCACGCCAGCGACGTCCGATGCTGCTGCACCCTCAGTTCTTCAGGTGCAGCAACAGCCTGCAATGGCGCCGGCGAGAGTTGCCAGCCCCCCTTTTGTGTCTGCGCGATCCCTAGCAGGCGTGGACTCAGTCGATAGCCACAGCAACCACACATCGCAAAACCCACCATCTTCGAGCTCGCAACCTAGTAGCAGTCGGGATACCTTCTCAGCCCTACACGGTGACGCGCTCCTCTCAGCTCAAACTAGTCATGGAGGAGACGACTCTCAGCCGAGCCCTGTGCAACGGCTTACTTTTGTCTCGCCCAACAGTACTCGCACGACTGCCTCAGCAGGCAATCCGTCAGCGTCTCCAAACGAGGCAGCACTTGCTGCTGCTGCTGATAGTTCTTCTTCTTCTTCTTCTTCTTCGTCTTTTGCTGGTGGTGCTCCTGTTGGTGGAGCGGCAGCTGCCACTGGAGAAAGACAAGAAGTTGTTGGTTCATCTCCTACTCACCGGCCGAGACGAGAAGCCGGGCCGTGCCCAGTCCTACCGTGGGGAAGACTCGCAGATTTACCATTGCAGCCACCGCCTTCTCGTCCTCAAGGTGCGCAACCACCGGAGCAATGGCGCGTGAAAGGGTGCTGCTCCGACGTGCAAAGCTTCAAGCTGAAGAAGCGCAACGTCGCGCTGCGGATTTACGTGGAGGACGGCACCGCTCCCAAGCGCGTTTGCCTTCTCGCTGAATCTCTCGTGCTCCGCGTCCTGTCGTGGCCTGGGAGCGTGAAGGAATTGGCTGCGCTGAAGAAGGAAAACAAGGCCGAGTTCAGCGCGGTGCTGGACCGAGGCGCTGCTGCGTTGCGGTGTCTGGAAGGCATCTTAACGATTGGTAAAATGATAACGTTCACATGTATACATACTAGAACTATACCATTTAAATTATCGCAATCTTGGGCCTCCAAATTCACTTCAATCGTACATGTGCCTTTGCTTTTGTTGATTTTCTTATGCTTTTATGTTTTGTGCTTCGCTTTTTGTACGATGCACAGAGTGGTCGCCGTCGCCCTTGGAGCCGTTCGAAATGCTTCCCTGCGTCGTTGCCTGTTCGCCACCAAGTGCAAACGACCAGGCTGCTTTACTAGCGTATACAGCGCACCACTTCGGCCCGAATAGTAGTAGTTGGAGTGGTAGCAATGCGAGTAGTAATACAAGCAGCGCAGAGAGGAGAAGAGGTGAAGGCGCAGTGCAAAAACGGAACCAGGAGGAGCTAGAAGGAAGTGGAAGTGGTGGAAAGCACAGGCGAAATTCCTAGGAGCAACCAATTCCGTAGAATAAGCCTGGGAACTAAGGGCCTTATTTGAATTACCAAGCGCCTCAATGAAATTTGCGCTTTAAGTTTTGAGCTCTACTTCTGATAACTGACAGGCAGATATCCTATAACTACACATTCAATTTTTAATTCATTGTGATCTACACTAAAGCTACTTCGAGAGGCGCATATTAATCCCTATGAAAATTATTAGCCGTTTTCTATTTTTAAACCGAGAGGTGGAGGTGTTATGATTTATTATAGTAAAGGGAAATCCCAAGACGAAAGTCGAAACTTTGACTGATTAACCATCGAGGTCGCTTCCAAACATTATCACGCGCCACTTTCCCCCACCTCCATTCGAAGCTTGTGGGCTGAGTTTGTGTCGTCTTAACTTTCTTGTTATCAATTCCAATGCGCAGTGCATGAGGCACGACGCGCGATGCCGATATCAATGGCAACGGCAAGCACTACATCCTGAACCACTACGGTTCTTCGTCATCCTC
>Ga0307979_1001428_pt1 | contig 16962 bp, 14 predicted proteins | sample OrgLakmetage1058_FD_201833 | JGI IMG/M metagenome (GOLD analysis project Ga0307979, IMG submission 201833) | Saline water microbial communities from Organic Lake, Antarctica - #1058 | ecosystem: Environmental > Aquatic > Non-marine Saline and Alkaline > Saline | place: Antarctica: Organic Lake...
AATTGATTTGGCGTTCCGGGCCGCGCTGTTGCGGGACGCGGTGACCCGGCCGGGCATGGACGACAACGCCATCAGCGCGCTGGTGCAGTACATTTACTTTGCGCACTCCGAAATCTTAACCAGCTTACACAGCACCGGGGCTTCGTACCTGCACAAAGTGCTGGCCGCTTGCGCGAGCAACACTGGCACGAACGGCCAAACGAGTAAGGGCAGCAGCGCCCACGGGACTGCGAAAGCAGCAGGTGTGAACGGCGAAAGCGACAAAATGCTTAAGCCGGCAAAAGGGCCCAAGCCGGGGAAAGCGCGCGCGCATGCGCTTCGGTTCCTGCAAGAAATGTGTGCCATGGCCAAAGCCGGCAACGTGTCGATGCACACCCGGGACTCGCTCTTTAACTACTTGCTCAACGAAGCCCCCCTGTTCGAAGCGCTCACGGTCGCCCTGGCAGACGACAGCCTTCCACCGCGCGAGCGCACCGCAGCCGCCGAAGTGCTCGCCGCTGTGGTCACGTTTGACCAGGCCACCGCGTTCCGCCTGCACGTGCTTCAAACGGGCGCGCACCCGCCGCCGCCGGCTTGGGCGCAGCCTCAATCGGCGGCAGGCAGCGGAGCCACCACAACTGCCATGGCCACCGCACCTCTTGCTGAGGCCCCCGCCGAACGAGGCGCCGCTGACGACGACGCTGCGGCCGCTGCCTTTGTGGCGGCGCTCGAAAAGTCCGAGGGTGAACTGGCAGCGGCTGACGGGTCATTTTCTAGCACAGCGCAGTCTCCGCCGCTTGAGACACCTGGCGCGCTCGGATCGTCTGGAGGGAGCAGTACAGCGACGAGTGTGCCGAGACCGCCGTCGAGTACGTCGCTGCTGTCCCTCGTGCTCTTTCGGCTTGCCCACGAAGACGACTCCGGGTGCTTGTTGCACTACAACGAAGTACTGACGAAGTGCATCGACACGGAAACCATGGACGCATCGGAGAGGGACGCATTCTTGACGGTGTTTTACGACCACTACATCCACTGGCTCGTGGACCCCCTGGCCCGTGACTACGACGACGAAAGCAGCAGATCTGCAACTAGCAGCAGCAGCAGCAGCAGTGCTGGTGGCGACAGTACTACTTCGAGTGTAGTAGCTACTGGTAGCAGCACCGATGCCTCGACGGTAGCAGCAGATATCAGCAGCAGCAGTGCCAGTGCACACTCCACGCCAACCACAGCAGCAGCAGCAGCGCCCGTGTTGCAGTTGTCGGACGCTGCGAAAGCTTCGCGGAGCCACGCGGTCGACTTGCTCGCGTATTGCGTGCGCGCCCACACCTACCGGATGAAGTTTTTCGTGCTGCGCAACAACTTAGTGGGGCGGGTGCTGAGCTTGCTGAAGCAGCCCGACAAGTTCCTCAAACTCGCCGCGCTGCGCTTCGTGCGCGCTTGCGTGGGCGCCAAGGACGACTTTTTGAACCGCCACTTGGTGAAGAAAGGCCACTTGAGCCCGGTGTTTGCGCTCTTCGCTGCCAATGGGGGGCGCGACAACTTGCTGTCGTCGGCGGTGATTGACCTGGTGGAGTTCGTGCGCACCGAGAACATCAAGTCCTTGGTGGAGCACATCGTTGGGAGCTTTTTGCCTTCGTTTGAGAGCGTCGAGTACGTGACGACCTTCAAGTCGCTAGTGCTGCGCAACGAGCAAAACTTGGAGGTGCACGACGACAGCAGCAGTGGTGGTGCCGGTGGGGCAGGTGGCTCCGGAGTGTCCGAGTGGCGGAAAGCAAGGGACGCGCAGGAAGAAGACGAAGCCTACTTCGACGCCGACGACGACGAGGTGTTGCCAACCGGCTTGCCGCCGCTGCGCGGAGGAGGAGGAGGTGGAGGTACCGACCAGCATTCGCCCGGGGCCGACGGTGGGGCAGGCAGCGGGTTCGGGGGAGGTGGCCCACCGCCGTCGCTGTCGGCCGCGGGGGCCCGCAGCGAAGCGTACGAGCGCAGCACCAGTGGGGCCACCAGCGACGGGAGCACCACCGGCATGTGCTCTTCGGGGAGCGAAGCCGGCTCCGACAGCGAAAGCGAAAGCGGGTCCCTCTCGGGGGCCGAGTCCCCGCCGCCGCCGACCTCGCCCAACACCTCCGCTGCGGCCGCTGGGTTCAAACCCGTGCTGAAGCTGTCGCCCGCGGGGCCGCCGCGGCCGTCGTCGCCTCCCATCAGCCAGCAGCCCCCCAAGGACGGCCTGGGCCGCATGTTCGAGATGGGCCACCGCATTCCCACCCCCACCCTGCCCCGCACCAGCGCTGCGGCGGGGGCAAACGTGCGCAAAATTGAGATTTTACTGCCGTCGAGCGGGAGCGCACTCGAAGGCACAACGTCCTTGGCGGGTGGCGATAGTTTGACGGGTGGAGAGAGTAGCAGTGGGAGCAGCAGCAGTGGAAGTAGCAGTGGAGTAGGAAGCGGAGCAGTGCCGGATGAAGCAGCTGTACTAGGAACATCGTCGGCGGGTGAAACTAGCGGAGATCCAGATGCGAAAAGACAAAAAGTATGAAGCTAAAGCATGAAGCCATCTTTTCTTTATCCATACCTTCGCTACTCCTCAAGCAGCTTCTCTACTACTGTTGGTGCGGCTGCTAGCGGCGCCAACAATCAGGCTTGAAAGGACATGGAAAAACTCTTGGGGTGACTTACTCTTACAATATTATCGGGGCATCGGGGCATACTAGCAGAGCGCAAACGCACTTCAAGAATGAAGAATGAAGGAGATAGAGAGATACCAAGAGAAGAAGCGGCGCAGGGCGCGATGTGCGAGGTGCGCGCTTCAGAGAATCATGGTGCGCACGGGGCATTCAAATTTACATAATGGCGTGCGAAGTAGAGCCACGTGCGCATTTGCTTTTTGTATAACTATGCGGCCTTCGGAACTTTAGGGACTTCTACTGCCCTAGATCAGCTGTAGTCTATAGACTTATACCAGTCTTTATCATATATATCTAAATTTGTATCTATAGCGTATAATCTATAATCCAATATTTAGATTTAACTACAACATCTTACTGTCTTACTGCCAATGCAATATGCGAATGCCAATACCAATTTCGATTTCTTTTTGACCAAAGACCAAGGACTAACCGGCAGCTGAAGGGAGCTACCTAGCTGCTAGCTGCTGGCTGCCAGCGAGCTCATAGCTCATGGCGTATAAAATTACTTTAGCTACTAACTATGGGCCTATGAGCTAAGAGCAAAGAGCATTTGAGTTGCTAATTCAAGTGCACCCGTCAGCTCTCAGCTCTCCGCTCTCCGGCTGGCTCGCAAAATCTGGTGTACTCACGTGTGAGCTGACAAAACATGTTTCCGACTTCTTAGCAGCGCTCAATGATGGTGGCGTTGGCAGTGCCGCCGCCTTCGCAAATGGCTTGCAAACCATAACGCTTCCCGCTGCGCTGGAGCTCATGCACTAATGTAGTCATGAGCTTCGCGCCTGTGGCGCCGAGAGGGTGCCCGTTGGCGCACGCACCTGCACCGTGCGCAATACATTGCACATTATAAACATTCACCATCACAGCACAATGGGTGCATAATTAAATGACAGCAAAAGTAACACTAAGCTTCTCACCCCCCCCCCCCCCCCAAATGAAAAATCTCCTGGCAACCCGATGATTTTGCACAAAATTCCAAGTGTCCTTAAGATTTAAAAAAGACATTCATGACTCACCGCCGTTCACGTTGAGTTTCGCTGGGTCGGCCCCCAAGGCTTTCTGCCACGCGAGCGGCACGCACGCAAACGCTTCGTTGACTTCGTACAGGTCAATGTCGCTGAGGCTGAGCCCTGCGGTCGCCAGGGCTTTCTCAGTGGCTGGAATAGGCCCGCTGAGCATGAGCACCGGGTCAGTTCCAGCGAGGCTCAAGGACCGAATTTCTGCCAGGGGCACCGCGGAACTCCCCAACTTCCGCAACCCTTGTTCGTTCACGATGAGCACCGCCGCGGCACCGTCCGAGACCTACCGTGCGACCGCCACGAGAAGAAAAAAGTGAAGTCTACAGTAGTCTTCACAAAAGTTGAAAATTGAAATTAATTCATTCCTTTGAACGCTCTCGTTTTACCTGGCTAGCGTTGCCTGCGGTGAGCACTCCTTCCGGGCATTCGGGCAGAGGCGGGCACACGCCGAGCTGTACCAGGGTCTCCAGTTTCCCTAAAGTCTCTACGGTAGTCCCAGGCCGGACTCCTTCGTCGGCGCTGTGCGGCACGCTTTCGCCTTGCTTGTTGCGCCCTTCGATGGTGACAATTTCAGCGTCAACTTTACCCGCAGTTGCGGCCGCGTGTGCCTTGGCGTGGCTGTCCGCCGCGAAGGCGTCGCAATCGGCGCGCGAGATGCCATATCTGTGCGGCACGACAAGAAGGTGCAAAAAGCTTGAACGAACTATGCTAAAAAACATTCTATTGGCTTCGTGTCACCGCATTTTCAAGCTCAAGTCTTGGATGTATTGAACTAAGTAAGGTGGCATGGTGGCATACATTTCGGTACCCATTTTTCCAACCCTCTCGTTTCCAAAGTTGGGATAGAACAAGAAATAAAGCTTACTTTTGCGCAACCATTTCGGCGCCAGTGAATTGCGAATAGAATCCACCCGTGGCTTCGGGTGCAGCGCCAAATACAGCCTGACAAGCCGGCGAGTTCGGTGAACCCAGTCCTTTCGGCAAGTTCGACATCATCGGCACCAGCGACATAGACTCCACGCCGCCGGCCACCACAATGTCTTGCGTGCCGCTCATCACCGCTTGGGCCGCGAAATGAATGGCTTGCTGAGATGACCCGCATTGGCGGTCGACTGCCGTCCCGGGCACCGAGGGTGGCAACCGGCTCGCGAGAACAACGTTGCGCCCAATGTTCGCCGATTGAGCACCCACCTACACAGTCGAAGCGCCGAGACACATGCGGACTTGCGTGATTGTCGACGATGATGACTACCTTTTAATCATCAAACCATGTCGATTATTCACTCGAGTGGAATCAATTGGAACGAATTCTGTATAAAAACAAACCCTACGCATAGCCGAATTGTATTGTGTTTCTATGTTACCGCAATGATTTATCTCTCACAAAATTATGACCTACCTGGCTAACGCAGCCGAAGATCACATCGTCCACTAATGCAGGGTCGAAACCGCCAGGAATTTTATCGAACACGAGATTGTTAACGACGGCCGCCCTGAGTGCGCGAATTGAGGCACAGGTCAGTAATTCAAGCAGTAAATATCTTTCGCAGCAGGTGTCACCGTGTCAACGAAAAAGAAATCAATGGTTTTCAAACAATGTAAAATGACAGCGCCAATACTTCTCGCAGGTCATGCAAGTAAACTTACCCGAGTTCTGCGGGATGAATGTGTGAGATACGGCCGCGATTGCGGCCAGTAGCAGTGCGAGTGCAGGCTACAATGAACGCACGGTGAGCCATTTTTGATGATGTTGTGAAGTAAGTGTTTTTCATTTTATTGATGAACTTGCACTACAGGGTATGGTCCGAGCAGTAACGTATGGTATAGTCTGAGGTCAGCATAAGATCCGATATTTGCGAATTGCGCTGAAGGAAAACCCAGGAGCCTCGTGGCTCGCGGGTTTTCTTGATTGAAGATTGCGAGTAAAACTCAAAGAGCGGCGAAACCAACACTATGGGGACGGTAAGAAGGCGAGAAGGAGCAGCTATCCCGTGAGAAGAGGAATCCAGCTCGGAGCTCGGTCGGAGGCTCGGAGGGAGGACACTCGAACTAATACAAACCCAAAAGGCACTTCCACAACCTACCTGGCCTATTTCCTCCAGCATCTTTCCTCTTCATCCTCCTTAGGTGCAGGTGGAGGGCTTTACTTATCATAGATCCTAGGGTCTCCGCTCCGCGCTCCGCACTTTCGACCTTTTAGCACAGTTACAGTTACAGATGTATCAGAAGATATCAGATATTCAAAGAAGAAGAAATAGAATTCGATTTCCGAATTATGACCCCATATAAGTAAGGAATTCGAACTATGAACTACTGAGAAAAAAATCGCTACTCGCCACTCGGTGCCCTACTTCACGAACAAGGGATTCTTTTGCAATCAAGGAAAGTACTCGAACATTAACGCAAAACGGATAGCAGAGAGCGCTTCCTTTGAACAGCAACATTCGACTCAAATACTCCGAGATGCCATCAAGCGAGTATGGAGAGATAGCCGAGACGAGAAAGCCCTCATTTGCCATCGAGCTAATCCCAAACTTTTGAGGGCAAAAAGCCACTTACGAGAAGACGCGGCCAACAATGAAGGCCAGGAGAGCAACAGCCATAACCTAGAATAGAAACAATGGTTGGAGTAAACTTGCGAGCAATCGTGTACTAATCTCAAAAGCGAGCACTCAGAATAGCAACGAACAGAACACACGAGCAAAGGCAACTCCAAACAAATCATAAGAAAAAGAAAAAGAAGATGAAGATGGAGAAATGAGCGCACCTGCGAGAACGCCATGCCAGCTGGACCCGTCGCCTCTTTCGTAGCCGTGCCTCCACCGCCAGTCGCAGCGTCGCCTGCCCCGCCCACCGCAGCACCACCGCCGCTTCCGTCCGCGGCCCTCGCTGCTTTGGCCGACGCTTCGGCTTTCTTCAAGGCGCCTTCCTTGTCCTTGCAGTCTTGCTGCAAGAAGTCGCGCTCGCCCGTGAGCACCACCGTGTAGGCCACCAAATCGTCGTACTTCTTGCGCAAAGCGGAAAATTCCGCGAAAAGCGTCTCAGCCTCTGGCATGGCTGCGCTCGATGGGGCAGCTGCTGTTCCCATGGGAGCAGCGTGCTGGTCGGCCAGAAAGCTCGAGGGCGGCGCGGCGGGTGCTGGCGCTGAGCTTTTCACGGGCGCAGGAGCAGCTGCAGGTGCAGCAGCAGGCGCGGCACCGGCTTCCGAAGCAGCAGAGCGGGCTGCGCTGATGTTCTTGGGAAAGACGAAACGAGTGGTGAGCTTGGCAGATTTCACTTTCTTGACCGCGCCACTAGCCTTGTCTTCCTCGCCGAGTTGCTTCCAGAGCTTCGCGAGCGTAGCCGAGAGGGACTTGTCGTCTTTGCCTTTCAGCTCTTGCTCGTAGTAGGCTGCGGACACTTCGGCCGTTTGCACTAAAAACTTGTCGTCGCACTTCACGTCGCCCGGCAAACCGGCCGCTTGCTCTTCCGCGGCTTCGCTCCACAGCGCTTCTGCGTCTTTGCCCACCATCGTTAGCTTGATGGCCGCGTTGCCCTTAGGCTCGATGCAGCCCTGTGGCGGCCGTACCACGTAGCGTTTCGGCGCGGTTGTCTTCACCTGCCAAACCGTATACAAGAGCCCAGTGTAAATGAGAGACGGAGCCAAAACCACAGAGAAATAGATACAAAAAGAATGCCTAGGAAAGCAGCACATGAATAAATATTTTAAAACAGTCCTGCGACTGCTGCGATGCATGCACTCGCGCAAGTAAAAAGAAAAAACTGGCTGGAGTCCCACGCCTCTCGTGTTGAGTGGTGTTATCGACGTAATGTCCACGGACCTTGTAGACATAATACTTGGAGGGAGAGGTACTCGCGGCACCCAATACTGCCTGCGGTGTATCCGCTGCTGTTTCCCAGTTGAACACCAGCACCTACGTCAGCCGCATTCAATACGTTATGGTGGCCACTCAAATGCACTTGGCTCTACGGCCCACGAGAGATCAGAAGGCTTGCAAATAATTTCCAGATCGGATCTCAGGGTACAACTGAGGAGCAATATATAAGCTCACTCGTAACGGTTGGATATGTTGGCGTACCTTCTCTGGACTTAGCTCCACGCCTTCGTCTGCCATCGTTCGGCCACACGGCGTATAGGTATAGCTCGAGGTTCGAGGAGGTGTCTTTTGGCCTCTCGGCGTGGCACTTCTCTCTCTACTACAGAGTAGGTTTTTACCGACGGCGCCTGCAAACCTGCGAACAAACAACTGCTGACACGCTGACACTCTCTCCAACACGTGTTCACTTTTTGTTCGCATCTCGCAAAAATTATTTTGTTCTTCTTCTCGACAATCTCCGCCCTTTTCACTTCACGACGTGGTGTCACACATCAAGCGCTGTCGAAGCTGCCACATCTCTCCGCCTCAAGCCTTGACAAACTAGTAAATAGAGTCATAGCTGCGCAATGTTTACTAATCGCCTCCTGCGAAGTGTTGTTCACAGAAGGCTAGCTAGTGCTGCACTTGCAGGAGCAGGAGCAGCAGTGGCAGTCTGGTCAACCTCAGATTGTGAAGGTTCCGTGACTACTCCTCTTACCAACACCACGAACTCCTCGCGCTTCAATTTTATTGCAGATGCAGCTGAAGTTGCAGCACCAGCCGTCGTTAACATTCTAGTCGACGTGCACGGGCCTTTGGGCATGAGTGGGTTAGCCACGGGGTCTGGCTTCATCGTGGACAGTTCCAAAGGCCTCGTCGCCACCAACGCACATGTAGTAGCCCACGCGGCGGCCACCAAAGGGCGAGTGTTTGTAACCCTTCACGACAACCGCCGGCTTAGCGGCAAAGTGCACTCCTTAGACAGACAGCTTGACATTGCTCTCGTCGAAATCGACAGGAAAGAACTGCCGAGTTGGGGACAGGAGCCGCTCCCTGAAGCGCGTATAGGGACGAGCAGTGAGCTGCGCGCAGGCGAATGGGTGGTTGCGCTTGGGTCGCCACTGCACTTGCAGAACACTGTCACTGCCGGTATCGTTTCGTCGATCGCACGCGGCGCTTCGGAGATTGGCATGGGTGAGCAAAACTACGAGTATTTGCAAACGGATGCGGCCATCAATCAGGGCAACAGTGGCGGGCCTCTGGTAAGCACTCAATTCTACTATTTGCCCTGATATAAAACTTCCGTACAATCAGGGTTATTTTCTAAAAGTGTAGGTGCAATGTCACTCATGATGCTTATAGGTGAATATACAAGGGGAAGTAGTCGGCATCAACACAGCTAAATTGGGTGGACAGCACGTGAGTGGCATTTCCTTCGCAATTCCAATCGATACGGCTTGGCAGGTACGGAAAGTTAAACTTTAAGCATAGGATAATCCAAAATTAAGATACTTTATGCTTCTGTTGAATCGAAGCACAATTTGAGATGAGCAACTGTGCGTCTCAGCGGTAATTCTCGTCAGGTGATTCAGCAACTCATGCAGCACCGCAACGTGCGGCGGCCTTACCTTGGCATTAAGTTTGTATCCGAAGCGCATCCCGCTTCTTCCCAGCCGCGCGTGCCTGGTGAAGTGCACCAAAAAGTGACCGTGCTGGAAGTAGCACCCGGGTAAGCAAGGATCCTTCTGAACCCACTTTTTGGTCACTACTGATTTATGGACAGAAATCCAGCCACCCACGTGTACGAATAAGACAAACACTGCTAGTCAAAGCTCCCAACTTGACTCTCGCTTGTCCTCTTTGAATAAGAATGGCTTTTGCGACGACCCCTGGTCTTCTTAAAACTACCGTCTCTTTAACTCTTTTTACCCTTTGTCTTCCATAGTACTATTTTCACGTCTTGTGTTCGTTTCCTTATTTCGTGCCACGTACCAGGTCGCCAGCAGCTACTGCAGGCTTGCTGCCCGGGGACGAAGTCGTTGCGTTTGGCGGGCGGCCGGTGCGGCGCGTTCGTGATGTAGTTGAGCGCCTAGGCTACGAACCTGGCCGCGAGTTGAAAATGCAAGTCAAACGCAAAGGTGCGGGCCTCGTGGATGTCATCCTCATTGCTTCCGAGTCTCTTTCCCGAACAAAGGCACCTCCTGTTCGATGATGGATGAGGTCAATAGGAGGAGGATAAGGTGAAAACCATTGGGCGAACAGGGGTATGTGTCGCTTCTTATTGAGGATTACCCCAGCTACCATTACTATTTCAGAAATCATGGCATTATACTGCGTTTCCTAATCAGTGGTCCTCTATTCGAATTGAAGGCAGCGCTGGTTTTCAAATATTCAAACTTGATTTCATAATTCATAAATGCATTTTAATTTAGAGGGAGGTCACTGTTTCACTTTCCTAAGCGCGCCCCTTCCTAATGGCGCTTTATGATGAGCTATGTACCTTAAGTGTGTTCGGCGCATTGTACCATTGTTCATTGTACGTCCATGCTAACTCAAACTAGCGACGAATGCAGTCGCATTTCTATGGTGCTGTGAAAAATCGAAATCGAATTAGGATGAAACCCTTTAACCTTTATGGATTCGTTGAGAATTTCATCTTCTGCCTTTTGAGAGCTTTTTTAGAAGACTCTCTCGTGAAGTGCTCGATGAAGCTGGCCGATCCGCGGCCGTCCGCTTCGAGGTAACAGACTTCTCCGGCACCCACTCCTCGGTGCCAGCTCCACCACCAGCTGCTACCGACCCCTTCACGCTCTTCGGGGCAGCTGCTACAGCTGCGGCTTTGAGGGGCTTGCATAAGCGGCAGACGTACCTCAGGGGCTGCTTCTTGGAGAGCACGAGATCGTCAACCTGGTCTTCAGAAAGGCCAGAGCATGCAGGAGACGCGTGCACCCAGCCGTTGCAGCCTCCGCGGCCCACGGTGCAGCGCACGAAGGTTTGGTCCGGGTCGTCGTCCAAGCGGTCGCACACGCAAAAGCGCCCGGACTCGCTGCCGGCTGCTGCTTGGCTGGCGCTTCCAGGGGCACAGGCACTGCGCGGAGAGGGTCGCGCGGTACTAGCTGAAGGTACTGGGTTGGGCGTTGGCGCCTTCGCGGCCTTCACCGCTGCCAATGCTGGTGCCCTGGACATGGGAACAGTCACGCGTTCTTTGGCTGCTTGCGGGGGCACTCTATGCGACGCCAATGGGAGCGAAGATGATCCGCTGCTTTTGGGCACAGTAGCGTTTCCTGTCGATGGTGCTGTCAATGCCGGTGATGAAGTGGCACTACTGCTGCTATTTGGCGGAGCAATCCAGCGACCTGGCACGCGTATTTTCGTTGTCTGTACGCTGTTAGCTGCGTTGGTGGCAAGTTTGGCAGAAGGTTGCGCTTGCGCCTCGGTAAGCAGGGCATCCAACCTAACTCCCGCATCTGGTTGCTCTGAAAGCATAAGTCCAAGTATTGTGGACCGATTCGTCATAATTATCAAGACAGGAGCTCTTCAAAGCCTCTCGTCGTAATTTGATACCAATCAAAACGAAATTGAGCAAGCGAAGAATAATTTTCTGACGTTTTGCTTAGTTCCCTGCTGTCATAGATACTTAGGTAAGTAGAAAGCTTGTGTTGGACTGTAAGTATTGACGTGTGACAGTAGTGTTGTGCAATTACAAAACTTCTTTGTCGAGCTCGTTATAAGAAGTAGTAATACTCTACACTAAAAATCATATCTACCCTATGTAGCGATATTAGATTGCCATTAGTTGTACTAATATTTGCGATGCGCACTTACTTTTACAGATGTAGACCAGTTGCTATTGTTGACAGCCATTATGCTACAGACAATGATACCTACAGAGCTACTACACCGCTTAGCTTACCGCTTCCATTTTGAAAGCAAACAAATTATTCTCTTGCTTGCCTGGTACTAATGTAATAAGTTAGTAGTATGTAGCAGTGGTTTGCACCAATAGGAGCTCTTGCCGATGCGGGGTCTCCCCTCCCTGCTATGCTGTTGTTGTCATCAAAGGGCGTGAAGAGTGCAGAGTGAATATTATAGAAACTGGCAATTGGCAAACTGGTTCGGTTGCGAGGAATAACAACAAATCTGTGTCTCTACGACTACTTCCTTCCACAGTTGAATCTAGGGTATCGCCGATGGCTGGTCTACTATCGCTGCCATGGGCCGATGGATTTGTGGAGAGCCAGAAGCTTCTCACGGCATTTGCCAAGGCCATTGCTAATGGCGACGGCAGCGGAGAGACGACACGGGTTCCAATGACAAGTAACGGGTGAGAAGAGAGCGGAATTAAAACGCAACGAACAAAGCACGCATTCAGATGATTAGGGATGAATAAGACTAGTACTTTAGTGCAGATTGTCTCTGATTCACCCGTACTGTTGTATAACAGTTTGGACGTTGTGGTGTTCATCATCTTCACGCTGGGGTTAACGCTCCTGAACTGGGGCGTGCGGCTGCTGGTGGTGGCGCCGCTCGCTCGAATTCTTTTGCATGGTCCTAAGAAAGAGGTACTAAAGATAACCAGAACTCCTGGCGCGAATGTTGACAGCATTCTTTCTTACCTAGGTAATTGTACTACTGTGGTAGCATTGAATGAGTTTAGGAGCTCACCGAGTAATAGTGATAGTTATGTTGGGTGTGGACTTGCCAATTGCACAATAAACCAGGAAGTCGGAATATAAGTTAAAATTCATTCGGTGGTGCTCTTGCTCATTTGTGTCGCTCAATCACAGAACCTGAGCAAAGATGCCGAAGCTCTCTTTGAACGAAAGCTGTCCATGAAGGTGGACAAATTCAGCCAGTCGGCGCTCGAAGCCCTCTTTTACGGGGCTTTCTCGTGCTTCGGCATCGTGATGGTGACCTCGCAGCCGTGGGTTTGGCCCAGCAAGCACTGGTGGATTGACTTTGACCAGGTATCGGGTATGCGTAGATCATAGTGAGATGGAGTGAACGATTCTGTCGTCATTTTTTGCACTGTCGCGCTGTCTTCCCTCGCTAGGCACTATCCCATTCTAGCCCTCACTTCGCCAGTGTTCGCCTCTGGATACCTTTTCTTCTTCTTGCACAAGCCTATGGCCAACCTTACATCTATCGTGTTACTAGTGCGTTGCAACCCTGAAATCATCTACTGTCTTTCGTCGTGCACGCTCACTCTCGCATATCGTAGATGAACTCTTCCACGGGTTTTTCAGTGCACGCTTCTATGACTGACGCCGTGGCCTGCTACTACATCATGTAAGCATCAATTTTAGTATGAATACAAACGTTGACATTCGCACGAGAAGATGAGCATCCTTTTGTGCTTCTTCGCGAAATTGTTCGCATATCCGTCTTGTCATATTGCCTGTTAATTTTACGCTTTTTATGCTTTCATCACCACTCAAAAATTAAGTGTGGTGTAATGGCTCTCACACCTCTATTACCAGGTACGCGGCGCGCTACTGCCAAGGGATGGTGTCGGTGTGCCTCGAGCACAAGCGCAAAGACTTTTGGGAAATGGAGCTGCATCATGCCGTCACTTGCCTCCTTGTGACCTTGAGCTACGTTTGCGGCTGGAACCGAGTAAGCAAAGGAGCGAGAGAGACGCGTGCACGCTTTCTTTTGCCTCAATCTTGTTTTTCCTAGCTTACTGCTAGCTTTGGCATTTCTTTCGGACGCGTGCGCGTAGTCTTTTTTAATTTTTATGTTCCTATTCTTTAACAGTTGTTTCAAACTTCTTGAATCTTTGGGATGAAGATGCATGACAAGAATTTTATGAGCCAATCAACCAACTAACGTATACACTTACATGTGTGCTCTTTTTTTATCTTGCCTTTTTCTAGGTGGGCCTGGTGGTGATGCTGGTGCTCGACCCCGCCGACGTTCCCTTGCATGTGGCCAAACTGTGCAAGTACACGGGCGAGCGCCGGTGCCCTGGCCAGCCGAGCAACTTTTACCAGGTGAATGCGTGTGAAGCGAGGTGGTGCTTTTGTTGGGGCTGAACCTCTGGTCTAAAATCGTTCTTCATTTGTCGCATGAAAGTTTCAGCGATCCTCTATTCATTGCTTCACTTTCCATTATATTCTACTACAGTAGTAGTTTGATTTCGTTTTCCTCCTTCGTCGTCCTTACTTACTCTCTTTTGCCTCTTTATCCACAACAACACAAAGCTCATGGCCGACGGGTTTTTCGTGATTTTCATGCTGAGTTTTTTCGCGATGCGGCTGGGGATGTACCCGTACATTTGCTGGTCGGCCCACATTGAAGCCACCCGCTACTTCCCGAAAGGCTTGCCGGAGTGGACCGCTGTAGTGCTCCTGTACATCCTCATGGCCCTTCAGGTGGCTCCTTTTTCTTTACTCGAATGTGTCTCATGTTTCTTATTCTTGACATTTTCATTTTCTGTCCGTGAATGTGGTGTTGTGCGTTTGCTTTCGTGTTTGCGCCTTCCCTGCATGTACCTTGGAGTTGTACCTCAACTTGTCTTTCGCCCCTCTTGCGTTCCGTTTAGCCTTGTCTTCACTTTCGGCTTTGCCTTTTTTTTCCCTTTTTTTTTCTGCGTTCGCTCAGGTGTTTTGGGGGTATTTACTAGTGCGCGTGCTCTTCAAATTGATTGTCAACGGCCACGTGGAAGACGATCGAAGCGACGACGAAGCCGAAGAAGACGCCAAGGACAAGAAGAAAGCGCCTTGAGACAACCGTTCTCGCAATTACACGTACAAAGGTGTCGTGGTGCCGGGTGTCGATGCTGGACTTTCAATGGCTGCTGACGGTTGAAGGAAGCAGGCAGCAAAAAAAAAAGGAGCGACGCTAATGTTAAAGTACTTCACCCAGCGTTCTATATAAAGGGAGCTGTGACTTTGAGCTGCATTCCTTTCTCTCCGTGTACAGTCCTGGTTTCTTCTTCGGTTTTCTTGAGTGCACCTCCCACCATTCCACGAAATAGCAAACGCACTCTCGATGTTTGGTATTTGTGCCTGATATCTAATATAAATGAAATATCTAGTATTAATTATTAATAATGAATATTCAACTTAGTCTTTTCCGTCGCTTGGGCATTCTTGACATCGACAGTTGCATTCATAATCGGATTCTTCGTTGGGCTGGCCACGTCGCACGTATGCCCATGAGCCGGGCGCCACGGCAGTTACTGACTGGTTGGGTATCGCATTCTCGACCGGTTGGTTGTCCACAGATGACTTGGGGCAGGACGTTGGAGAACGCGCTCAAATGTAAGGGCATTTCGAAGGATTTCGATGAATGGATCGCCATTGCCAAGGGCAGGTCGAAGTGGAGACAGCTGACTCACTCCATTCCCAAAGCTCCTGATGCCTGACGGCTGAAGGACACCTCGAGAGAAAATGATTACAATTGCATTACGCAAAAGGACACTCAGCCCAGTCAGACTTGTTCTGAAGGTTACATTTTTCTGTTGCTATTTGCCACAGTGGTGTTTCTTTCTTCTTTGTATTTCAGACTTGTCCTGAAGGTTACATTTTTCTGTTTCTATTTGCCACAGTGGCGTTTCTTTGTATTTTTGGGGAGTATTAACTTAACTAGACTAGACTAGGCCCCGGCCCCGAAGGGCCGGAATCAGAGGGCGCTTAGTTTTAAGGTTTATTTTGCGATACCCAGTAAAAAAATCGATATCGAGCTATAAACCTATAAGTTTGAAGTATGAGTAGGTGAGTACTTGGCTGTTGGCTGTGGCTGAATTCGGTAATGATCATACTTATGTTTTACAAAAAGGAAGTGCAACCCCCGAAATGGTAAAGGGCTTATATTGGCTTCTAGACGTAGCTATCAGAAAGCCTGAAGTGCCTGATATAACCTCAAATGTTGTTTCTCGGTGTTTTGGACGGACTCCCAACATCGCCGTGACCATGACGATACTTAGTGAAAAGCATACGACGTCTAAAGCTGCAGTGGCGGAGGACCCGTGCCGGAACGAAAATTTTCCACCTTGAGGTAACGACGGAAGTAATAGAGTTGAAGACGAGCTAGATTGGCGCAGTTCTGGATTGTCGCAAACTATTCTTGTGTATCGATGAAATCTCAACAATTCAGCTACTGTCGACAATCTGCTCGTTTGATTTGTAACGCTACGACGATCAGCATGCACTGGTGAAGAAAAATGCTTTCCGGGACCAACCGGTTGCATGTGTGAGCACAAGCTGCCACAAAGACATCAAGTATTCATTGCCAATGCAACAACGCCGAGTCCAACGAACATGAGCAAGAACGGCGAGGCCATACCCACGGGGACCTCATCATCGAGGACATACTCGATCTCAAGAATTCGGAAGATGATAATGAGAAAAATTATCACTTGTATAAGCCCGCTGAGGGTAAACATACGCACTTTATTTACTGCTGGCATTGTTCTAGGCCGGTATAGGTGCTTAGAGCGAGGGTGCCTTACAGCCTTTCGTTGGTACAACGACGCTCTCGCGCTTGCACGAGTTGCGAATACCGCGCTGCGCTGGAGTTGGCGTTCAACAGAAAAGAAATTCTAATATGGTATAAAATATCTCAAAGTGTGCGGTTTGGAAAAAAAAATTGGAAGGGGAAAGGGCAAGCAATAATAATTTGCAGTTTGCAGCCTGTAATTCTGCAGTAGAACAGGAGCTAAACAGGCACACTTTCCCGAGTGGTCAAAAATAGTTCCTATAGTTCTTTTTTGTGCTGTCATCCCACTATGCCTGCTAGTCCACTTATTCGACTCCTCGAACTCGAACTCGAAGAGTGACACCAGAGGAGAAGCGGAGCTTCCTGGCGCGGCGTGCCCAAGAGACTGAACAACGGCGCGCTCTCTTCAATGCAGAAACAGACGCAGAAACGACTTAAGTCCGGTTTCAAAATTATTTCATGAACAGTTTCCACTTTAGAAGGGGGTGGAAGTATTATCCATCCTGCCCTCTACACACTATCCTCTTTACGATTTTGACTTGCGTGCAACGCACGCGCGTACACTTCTGCCCGCAGCATTGGCTTCTGTGTCATTTGGGTTTGTATTAGTTCGAGTTCGAGTTCGAACTAATACAAACCCAAATGGCACAGAAGCCAATTCTGCGGGCAGAAGTGGGAATGCGCGTGCGTTGCGCAAACAAAGCAAGTGCGGAATGATTCAAGAGGGAGAGGGGCATTGGCCAAATCCCCCGGAAATTTGCAAAAAGCGAAATATTTTTGAGACAGGCCCCGAAGGGCCGAAATTAGAAGACTAAAAGGTAGAGAAGAAAAGCAAAGCAGCGCAAACTAGACCTTGGGTGTTGCGCACTCCGCAGAACAATTAAGAGGAAGGCGCGCGAGCAAAGAAGCTCGTGACATGCGGAACACGAGGTCCACTCGGCAGAGGTCAAAGTGTGCCTTTCAGCGCGCAAGGCGCCTATT
>Ga0307979_1001429_pt1 | contig 16959 bp, 15 predicted proteins | sample OrgLakmetage1058_FD_201833 | JGI IMG/M metagenome (GOLD analysis project Ga0307979, IMG submission 201833) | Saline water microbial communities from Organic Lake, Antarctica - #1058 | ecosystem: Environmental > Aquatic > Non-marine Saline and Alkaline > Saline | place: Antarctica: Organic Lake...
CATCGACGAGCTCCTTACATACCACTATCTGGTCGCGGAGTTTTTCCAAACGGCGCCTCTTTCGCTCTCGCACGACTCTTTTTTCGCTTTGACTAAGGTACTAGGCTTGCTCAAAGAGATTCCAGAGCTATTTCCGTGCACACTAGCCATTTACATCCTTTTCATATTGCACTTATTCCTACCCGATGTCTTGCTACTGAGTTGATTTTTGCCGGTGTTATGGATTTTATTACAAGAAAGAGATAGGAATACTTCAAAGCGTTACGTGCGTTCATACGCATTGTCATTTTTGTGCCTCTCCTGGCAGGTCGAACAAGCAGACTTAGTGTGGCAACACTTGTTTTTGGACCGCAGCCCTACGAGTGAAGCTTGCCGAGGCGTGTGCACGTGTTTAGCCATGCTTGGGTTGGGGGACGAGCTTCAGAGGCGAGACCTCTCGGCCATTCGTACCTGGTTCAGCCAACAGGTCTGGTTCAAAGTTTGTTTGAAAATTTATACGGACTATTTCTTTAGGTTCCTCATGGTTCTGGCAATGATTTATTTCAGTGTATAACTCATGGCACCCAACGTTTTGGTAGCCTTGTACTTATCTTATCGCATGCCATATCATATTTTTAGGATCCAGTGACCCATGCCGAGCGCGTCTTTGAGTTGGCGAAAGTCAAATACGCCGTCATGACCAACGTGCCCTTTGACTCCAGTGAAGCTGCGCAATGGCGCAAGCAGCCTTCTTCTCGTCCCTCTCCTTCTCTTCCCCCCAGTCAAGCAAGCAATACCTCTGACAGCACTACTACTACTATGACTACTGGTGGCGCGGCCACAACGGCAGTGCCAGGTACAGAAGCAGCTGCTGCTGCTTACTCTCCCCGCTTCCGAGCAGCCTTGCGGGTGGACCCTCTGTTGTCAGGAGATTGGCCAGCGCTGACAGCTGCCGTCGTAGCCGAGGGCTTTGAACCTACCTTGGAGGGGACGAGGGCTTACCTGACGCAGTGGATAAGCGTAATGCAACCAGAGTATCTGATGGCGTCTACCCCCCATGATTTCGAGGTGAGCGACGATCCATTGGCCGCGTTTGGCAACGGGTGCGGGTGCTTCACAGCAGCAGCAGCAGCAGCGCCACCTCTGACTTCGAGCGCAGCGACAGGAACAGAGGCAGGAGGAGCAGCAGCGACCAACCTGAATACAGTGGGAGCTTTTGGGGTGCCACCACTCGGGCAGCGCCGTCTGAAGAACCAGCCCCACCGTGCAGCCACCTGCGCCGCCGGCAATGCGATGCTGGGTGCTACGCCGACTGCCGCCGAACTCTTGGAAAAGGTGTGCATGTACAATATATCACTCTCCTTGGCCTCAGCTCTCCCTATTTTGTAGCTCATAAAAAATAAGCACCTGTTTATCTCTGGATTGCTTCTCTAATTTCGAAGAATATCTTCGGCACATTCTTGGCTACAAATTGCTCTTTATTCATTGTCATGTACCATAGGTGTTGCTCCCTGTCGCGGAAAAGTGCAACTTGGCGGTTGCCATCAAAATCGGCGCTGTCCGCGGCATGCAGCCAAGCTTGCGAGGCGGTGGCGATGGAGTGACCACGGCGGACATGGCCGACCTGCAACGCTTGCTCGTGCGATACCCGCAGGTATGCGTTGAAATGCACAGGGTTGTTCTTGTTCTTGTTCTTGTTCTTGTTGATGTTCTGACTGGCGTGCTTCACACTCGTTCAATCTTACTGACAAATATTCTCGCATGGCTACCAACCAACTCAGTGTCACCTCGCTTTCCTTCCCTCATTTTCTGTGTTCTATTCTGTCTCTAACCTGCACTTTCTAATGCATTGATGGTGATGGGTGCGTTGCCTTGTAGATCAAATGGCTCGCCACATTCCTGTCGCGGACCAATCAGCACGAAGCTTGCGTGTTGGCGAACAAGTTTCGCAACTTGCACCTTTACGGGTGCTGGTGGTGAGTTCAGTGTCTGGCGATAAGATGCCACCAAAGCACATTCACATGAGAAATGGTCACCAACGAACTTGCGTCCTTTTCGGTTCTGTGAAAATTCCGACAAAGAATAAAAAAGTGAAAGAGAAACATGGGAAGAATTACGGGGTGAATTTAAGATAACCCTCAAAGACATTTTCTGAACTCATTTCATCAATACACACAACTTCCAGGTACTGCAACAACCCATCGATCATTCGCGAAATCACTGCGATGCGCCACGAGATGCTGGGCTCGGCTTTCACGGCCCAGCACAGCGACTGCCGGGTGCTGGAGCAGCTCTTGTACAAGTGGCGCCACGCGCGCAGCATCATCGCCGACGGTACGACACACTTCTTACCCTAAATTATTAACACCAACAATGACAATAACAACACAGCTGTCTTTGATACCTCTGTGCTTGGGTACTTGATTGACGGTGCCTTGGGTGGCGATTGGCCGGGTTTGGGCTCCTCGTTCATAAGTGGTGGCAGCGGACTATGTGAAGCTCGTCCAAAGCGGGTGGCGGCCGTCAAGAAAGGAAGTGGAGCGCGACGTCACGAGGCTTTTAGGGGGCGCCTACGAAGAATTCTTGGCCAAGTGAATTGAATAAGGTGGTGCCACCGCTGAACTCTGCGGTACACGTGAAAAAAAAATGCGAACTTCTATTGTTGCGACTGGTGCGAAGGAGAAGTGCTTCATTCAAAAAGCAAGACCGAAGTGAAGTCAAGTGTAAAGCTTGAAGCTTACAGGAGGAGGCCATTGTTAAAGTCATCGTGAATTGCTAATAAGCAACAAATTAACCGCGGGTGACATAATTCCATGTGCAAATTCGCTCTTTGTGCTCATTATATTATGCATTATTTATATTTAAGTTTTATCTTACTAGTCTAGGAGGAGTCTAATCTAGTCTAGTTGATACTCACCAAAAACAAAAGCAAGTACAAAGCAGCCACAGAGGCATATAAAGAACGCACTTGAGCTGCATGTGTGCTAACAAGTCCTATCGAGCGACCGAAACCATATCTTTTTAATAAAATGCAGCATACATAGTCTCGTTTACTAGTCCAATCTCTTATCTATTATCTATAGACCTAGGAATCATAATGACCGCATACGCATACTATATCTATATATCTCCCTACTTCCCAAGTATCCAAGAATCGACTTTGGGCAACCGAATTGAATTCCCGATTAAAAGGAGAAAGCCAATCTCTCCATCGCTACAGTACGTATTATGCGCTTCTGCACTGCTTATAACTTTTTAGTTATACACGCCACGTCTCGTGCGTTGCCAATTAAACAATCAAAGAATCAACAAACAACAACCGGAGGTAGGCAAACCCGCACACGAACTGAACCCCATCCCACGTGCCAAGTCTGTTCCGACACAGCACTCATTCGAATTTTCAAACAACAACCTCCAAAGGCTGATCAGGCGCAGCAGCAGTGACATCGGGGCTGTTGGTTACTTCTTCCAGCCAATCGAGCAACAACTGCGCTGTGCCGTCCACGGTTTGCAGGAAGGCTTCTCTGGTCGGTTGTTTCAACCCCAACACGTCGAGGTCGTCGAGCGCTTTCAGTGGCACAAACACGTCTTGCGTCAAAGGGGTGACGTGGTCCCCCGCAATGGTTTCCAGGCGGAGGTCAAAGGTCACCAAGGGCCGTTTGAGCTGCATGACTTCCTTGGACTCGTTGATGAGCGCCGCCAGCTCGTCCGACTCGTCGATCGGGTCGTTGGCAAACTTCACCACCAGCGTGCGCCGCGCCCGGTACATGTTCCGGCAGCTGGCGCGGCAGGCCTGCGGCGTGGGGGTAAACTGCTTGGTGCCGCGGGCGAGGTCCATGAACAAGCCGGGAATTTGGTCCACAACCCCCAGCGACGCCCGCAAGTCGCGCAGCCTCTGCGCCGAGAAAGCCGGGTCCCCCAGGAGCCCGCCACCGCGCACGGCAGCGTCTTTCGCCAGGCTCGCAGCCAGCACGCTGATTTCGCCCAGGGCGCCCAGCGCGTCCACGTTCACCTTGGTCGATCCCACTGCTTCCCCTGCGGCTCCTGCAGCGGCACTGCCGCTGTGCTCCAGAGACGTTTGCCGCGCGAGTTCCAGCGCCGCGTCCTCCAGAGTTTGCGCCAACAAGTTGCGGCCTGCCAGGATCGCGTCTCGCCCCGCGGTCGCCTCTGAAGTGTCTGCCATGGCTGCTGCGGCCAAGGGCTGCACCACGTCATCGAATGCCGGAATGGCCTCGGTGATGTCCTTGTTGTTGAAGGACACCAGCGCGTTCGCCGCCCGAGGCGTGTCGGGAAACAGCGACGTGATGAGCACGTGCAGCAATGCCCCGCAAGAATGCCCAACGCCCACGACGGGGAGCGCGCCGTACTCGCGCGCTAGCGGCAGAGCGGCTTTTTCGAAGTGCTCCAAGACGCGGTCGCACACCGCGAGGTAGTCGAAGCTCAAGTCGTAGGGCGTAGTGACCACCACGAAGCCGCCTTCGGCCAACCGCTGCAGCAAGTACCTAGTGAAAAGCACGAGAAGCAACAACGATGCGGCGCAACTATTTACAGGCCGAACAGTTATGAGTACACGCACAAACTGATAAGCTAACGTCACTAGATAGCTCGTTAGCAGCCTACAATTAAAACAAGACCATAGGAAAAAGTATGTTGCATTTTACTTCATTTACGCACCTGTAGGTGACGTGTGGCGCTGCTCCCACGAATGCGCCACCGAGAAAGTGCAGGACTGCGCGCGCAGGCGTGCCCGGCGGCGGGCGCAATCTGTCGTGCCACAGTCGTTTCACGGAATTAGGGTTGGAGACCAAGACAGAGCTATTACGAGCAATACAAACTACATTGCAGTGTTTGATTTACATGAAGTTGCCGCCGAGCTCTTCCCAGCCCGGTGCCAGGGCCCAGAATGGCACAGTGCTGCTAGCGCCACCACCGTTATCTACCTCAACAGCAGGCACACCGTCAGCAAGCGCCTCGACGTCATCTGTAGCACGCTCTTCGTCAACCCCGTGCTGACCTTGCTCTGCGAATGTATCAGATGCTTTCATTTCGCCAATATAGCTTTTCAGTTCGACTTCATGAGTCGTTGGGTCGTGGTTTGGTTCGGCATACAACCTACTGAATGTATGCCTACTGCTGCTGCTGCTGCTCCAGGCCATAGAATTCATAGAACATCTCCTGGGCCACAGACCGACTAAGCCATCGCCACTCGTGACAAATAAGGCGATCGTCGTACACACGCGTATGCCTTTCATAATAGCGGCGCCTTAGACAACTCGACGATGAGTCAGGAAATGGATTTAGAATCCGCAACTAAATAATGACTACTAGAATTCTCCACCACGTCCGCCACTCCGCCACTTTTCTTCTTTCTTCTCGGCCACGCTTCCTCCAAAAAAGAAAAAACAGGTGGCTCAGAAACCTAATATTGTATTTTTCTTTCTTTACATTTTTTTTTGAAGATGCACAAAAAGATTCCTATGATGCCGCCTAAATGGCGCCCTTCCCCTGTATAGCTACTAACACCAGTCCTCCCCTCGGGGGAGGCGCGAAAAAGAAGAGCGCAACACTACTGCTTGCAATTCATTCAAACATCAGAACATTTCTTCTTGAACCCTTTGTCTCGAAGCAAAAACGAGCATAATATAAGAATCAACACTCAAATGGAACCCGATATCTACTGGAGCTTAATCCGCTCGCAGCTCGTTGAGCTTGTCAAGCATATTGATCAGGATGCTGCCAAGGAAGGCCCTCAAGAAACAGAGAGATTGGTTCACTTACGACAAGTAGTTTCTCGAATCACCTTAGCATCAGCCTCAGACTCGATAGATCTAGGCAAAGAATGCGTGGAAACAAATGCTTCACGAAATAGCGAGCAGTATCGAACAAAAATGCAATTAGTTGACGACGTTTTGACGAGTGTTTCCATTCTTTGTGTAGCTACAGAAGACCCTGAGCGATCCGCAGAGGGCCGAAAGTTCTTACGCGCAATTATGATAAAGAATACGGTAGAAAAATTCATTTGGACTGCTGCAACCAAACTCCTCCTAGAATCACGGAGAGTTTTGGCCGATTGTGGAGGTGGACCTGCAGGACTTTTGCGCGAAGAATGTGGCAGTCTCTTCGATTTCTTCTTCGGCTCGTCTGTAGACGAAGACGAAGTAGATGCTGATAGCGACGAATCAAATTTCTTCATTGACAGTATTCTTCGACTCCTTGGAATCACTCTTGAATGTCTGCATGAATGCCCGATTGACGATGAGGCGTCCATCACTACATTGTTTTCGACAAACTTAAACAACCCGGGCTTCAATGAAAGTACTCATGGAACAACTGGCGACGATCAATCAGAAACACATTCCTTGACCCTTGCTGAATTCTTGAACAATGCTCTTGAATCAAAATCGAAAGCTGTTAGAGAATTAACGTATGAAATCATAGGACTGGCCGCTGCCAAGGCACCGCAACACTTTGCTGAGCCAGCTGCATCGGTTTTCTCGAGAGCGTCAGCCAAAGATCCAGATCAAGCTCTCCGTGCCGCAACTGCAGCACTTGGGTGGGGAAGTGTGCAGAAAGGCGGGCCCAGCGCTCTCAGTGTATCATTGCCTGATTTAGGGGACTCACTCCTCCACGAATCACACCTCAAGTCAGCCGGCTGGCTCAGAAGCATTGCAGTCGCCGTGTCATCTTTGAACTGGAATACCTCGCCTCTTGAGGACCGGCAAGAAGTTGCACTTTCATTGGTAAAAGCACAATTGCAGATGCAAGCAAGTGGATCAACGGCTGGCCGTATTTTTGATCGTCTGGTAGCCGCAGCTTGCAGCAAAGCAGCGGCCGATGCTTTGGTTGGAGCTGCAGAGCACGGAACTAATCAAATCCTTGCAGATGCTCATTTCGACCTCGAGAAAATTCTCTGCGGCACCGGTACGATTATCCTTAGCTTTGCATAAACATAACTCATGATGATTTTCTTATGTTGCTCTCCACTTCTTGTTCTCGTTGCTCATTGGAACAATGAATCAGCACCTCCATGCGAGCTTCGTGACGCAGTTGAATCGCTTGCATCAGCATTGCTTCTTGCATCGCAACGCTCTTCAAGACGCCTTTCTGGAGATTCAGTATCTAATGTGCCTGCTGAAGCATTTGCAAGACTGTGGCAGGATATAAGTAATATGATTGATGAAGACCTTGCTCGTACAGACCAACAAGGCTACGCTGCCGTTGTGCTGCAATGGCTCCTTGGGAAGTGCACATCACAAACGACTCAAGAGACACATACGCCAGAAAGTTCGGAACTGTTAGAATCTCGTGACCTTTCCAGCGAAATATCTGGCAAAATGTCACCAACCTCAAGCAATTTTGATGCGCGAAATAACGGCCTAAACAATGGTATAGAGGATGTCGAAGAGGTGGACTCCTCAGGAGACGAATTTGGAAAATAATTTAGTCGTATAAAATGGAATCCACCTAATTTTATGATGTTTTTGTCGCCCTACACGTTTTTTTTTCAAGTCCCTTCAATACCCTTCTCTCGCCTAGTTTCTTCTTCTACCCCTACCCTTTCCTTGGGGTTACTGAATTTAGGAATAGAAGCCAGGGTGCCACCTAGTCGGCACCTTTAAATAAATATAAAAGAGTCTCCAGGGCCGGGCTGAGTGCTCGGGTTTTGATACTTTTTTTTTTTCTGTGACGTGCATTTCGCGGTTTGCCAGATCACGGAGGCCCACTGGAGTAAATTTATGCTTCGAACAGCCTGATCCCATCACCACCTCCAATCCACCCATGACATTTTAACTGCAGAGACCGCAAATTACTACAAATCTTAGTTTTACGGTACTCATATTACAATGTGAAATTTACTGGACAGGAGTTACCGAAATTACCGGCAATAGCAGCAACAGATCTGTAAGCATTTCTATCTCCTTGTCCCTTGCGGCCCCATAGCCAGCATACAACCTCGCGCGCTTCAATGGGCTATACAAGCGAATCGAATATTATTGTTGAACTTAAGAAAAACATTCGAAGACCCCTTATTCATCTAGACTTCCATATAACTCCACAACGAGTGCCCAAAAATGACACCCTGTGTGTCTCCAACAGCTCAGTTGGTATGGCTGAGCTTTCATAACCCAGAGGTCGAGAGTTCGACACCAGCTTCTGGCCACTCGGGCATGTGCGCCTGATTAGCTTCTTAGATCTAGTTTGCGCTGCTTTGCTTTTCTTATCTACCTGTTAGCCTTCTAATTCCGGCCTTTCGGAGCCTGTCTTCTCAAAAATGACACCCAAATGTGCTTATTCAAAGCCCGGTATTTCGCTCAAAAATAGGGCAAGATATAACCGCGCAGCCCTTATACTACATACTACTCGAAAAAGTGTATAATATGCATATAATTGACTTGTAGAGGTCTACTTTATTTCCAGGGCCGATTAAAGCTCAATTATCCCCGGAAAGACCCATGTGCACCCCCCGGTCGATTGGTATTGGACCGCCGACCTTAGTTGTTTTTATACAGGATTAAAGATGGCCATTCAAGTCAAGGTCGAGGACTGCCTCTTGTGAAATTAGGAGAGTTAGCAGGCAGAAAGGGCCATGCTACGAGAAAATGCGCCAGCTCTAAGGTAAAAGTTGACTTCCTTACATCAGAATATAACGAAAGCGGTAAATTTAATGCACTGCGTGACTTTATTGGAATTATTCTCTCGGCCGATCAGAAGCCCCGTTTTAACGTAGGGATTTGCAGGGGAAAAAGAAATTTAGCCGTTCATGGGAAGCCAAGATTGGTCTCTAAGAACCCTGGAAACGCATGGGTCATTCTTCAAACCATGGGCAGCTACTCATAGGTCTTCTTTTCAACTTCGACACTCCTTGCCATAATATCATAGATGTTCGTGCGCTCTTCATCTGCGTGGAACCAAATCCCGTAAATGGTCGGGGTTGCGCCAGCATCATTCAGCTGTGATTTGAAATTGATGAAGCGCTCGGATAATTCAAAGTCGAAAGTGGCAGTCATAGAGTGGGTGAAGTTGTTGCGATTTTGTCGGTTGGAAATTACGAACTGAAAGCGTGGGTCGGTGTTACGCTCAACAACAAAAAGGGGGCCAGCGCAGTCGTAAACAGTCCACTTGAATGAAGACGGGTCAAGTTGGTACATGCTCACATGCGTAGCCGAACCTAAGATGCTCGTAACATTGGTGTCCAGTCGCTGCAAGTACTTCAAATTCTTCTGATATCTCACATCGTCATCGATGTGCTGTATTTTTCATGCATCCGAGCAAAAGAAAAAGATAACACGGAAACACGGAAATGAGCAATTAGTCAATCAACAAATTCCACGTGAAACAACATGAATAAGGAAAGACAGCCTAACTACATCATCAATGAGGCTTGTACTCACCAGCTGCATGTCTGTTCACAAAGTCGATTACAAAGCCTACGACTAACTATAGCTTCATGAGGAAGAGTAAATAAGAATTCCCTATTGTTTGTGTAAAAGTACAAATTCAGCGTGCCCGTGCTAAAGCACCGATGAGTTGGCAGTAATTCGCTGCGATACAGCAGGTGTGGGTTCTTGGCGCCTCAATGCGGGACCTTGTTGTTCCCGCGGTCTGCGTCCCTGCGTCTCGCTCTTGCTTTAGTCGGTTACTCTACACTCTACAGCTCTACAGTGTACTGTATAATACACTCCTAGTCCTGTGTCTCCTGTAGACACCGAAATATACGGATAAATCCAAAAAGTACGTCATCTGGCACGAAGGCACGAACGTTCCACGAACAATGGGATAATCCCTTGCACGAACGACCTGAATGGATTAGCTTAAATTGTTATCCCCCAAATAAAGAAAGACAAGGGCATAAGTAGCACGCTCATAGAGGTTAATTGTATTTACACACGTAACGACCTGAGGGGCCTGAATAGAGGGCTATAAGTAAGAAAGGGAGAACAGTACGGGCTTCGGAAGACTGCGGCAGAACACCTGTCAAAACAAAAGAGATCGAGCGACCATGGATGTCATAATGTTACAATGGCGGTTCAAAGTGGAAAATTCTGCCAAACGAAATTACTTTAATGCTGAGGGCAAATGATAGGGCCGGAATTAGAAGGCTAACAGGTAGAGAAGAAAAGCAAAGCAGCGCAAACTAAACCCAAGAAGCTAATCAGGCGCACATGCCCAAGTGGCTATGTCCATGGAAGTGATGGTAGCGGCCCAAAGTGGCACGGGTTAGGCGCTTCGACAGCCACGGGCTGTTTCGGGCATTAAGAAAAACGGCTGCCCGTGTTTCTTAGGAAATTTACACTTTCTTAGATATGAAATCATTCGCACGACCTTCCCAATTCCTGCCCCCCCCCGAGGGGAATTAGTTTCCTAGGTGACGGGCACACCGCAAAGGGGAAGCGTAGGGCGTTATGCTCTTATAGTTACGGGAAACAAGTCGATTTCGACTCGAATTAGGCCACAAATACATCTATCTTTCGCGCTTACGCGACATAAGACATTGCAGCTCCGGAACCCGGAAATCCACTTTGGTTTGAATTAAAGGAGAGCGAAGGGTTTTCCGTATCATACTTCCTGCCTTGCGCTCACATGTCGCTGAATTGAGGAAGCAGAAGTAGGAGTCCATATTTTCCTGTGCTTTTTATTGCCTTATCCCGTATTGCTGTTGACTGTTGAACTAGACAATCTATATTTGTAAAGAATCGGAGTAAAGGAAAATATTTATTTTCTTTCACTATCCGACCCAATTCGGCTGAAGTCATAACATATTTAAAAGGCAAAGCACAACCAAGGGAGTCATAAATGATCTCCCTTTAGGACTGTTTGAGCTGTTTGGCGGCTCCCAAGAAGCACCAGCGGTACTCCGTTTCCTGGCCGAGCGCTGGCACCGCACAGGAAAAGGCCAGGAATTTTTGGGTGCCTCGGCCCCGGCCGAAATATTGACAGCTGCGATAAATTTAAATTGACACACGCACACGCATGCAAATATGAGTAGTGATTCTTCATTAAGCTCATGTAAACTTTTAAGATAGTTCTCAGCACTCTTCGAATGTTTTTTTCTAACCTGGTTGAGTGGGTGAGCTAGCCCGAACACGGAGCCCTGTCGCAGGCCAAAGGTGGACGCCCACTTCGAGGGGGCAATGATGCGCTCAGCTACCAGATGAGACTCCACCTCAAATCCACCCACGGCGCTCAGCCGCTCCAGCACCACAGCGCGCACTTCGTTGACAATGGCTGCTTCGCGTGCTGCTGCTGCTGCGGTGGACGTCATCATTACAGCAGGCGAAGGCGTAGGTGCGCAGGGCACCAGCACCGTAATGGCATCATGTCCTTTTGGGCATGCTGACGGATCAGTGCGAGCTGGCGCGTGGACATAGAAGTTGGCGCACCTGCAGGTTCGCATGTTCACATACCAGCATTCAAACTGAGAAAGACAACAACTACGGCGAAGTGCACAGGACAGAAAATACAAATAAAAAGAATGCAATGGATAAAAGAAATGTTTTTAAAAAAGACACTTACCCAGAAGTGTCTGCGCCGCCGAGTTTGGCCTCAAACTCGTCCTGCCCACCCGACGGAAACCGCGTTCGCCAGTCCCACGCAGCCCGTCGCCGTGGCTCGTCCAATGGGCGCGCTTTGTTGTCGTCCCAGCCCCCACCACCGCCTTCGTCCACCGCCAGAAAGAGCGAGTGGTGCGCGAGGCTCTCGCCCAAGCTGCGGTTCAGCGCCAAGTGCAGCGCTACGACAGAGCATGAGAGCGTAGCCGTGTCAAAGGTACGCGCGTCACTGGCACGAGACGTGGGCCCAAGCAGCAAGGCTTCGGCAGCGGCAGCGTCTGCATTGAGCACGACACCACCGCAGCGCACGTCGTACGATGATGTCGATGACGTTGACGGCGTCGATGACGTTGATGGCTTATTTGCAGTCGAGGACTCTGTGCATACGCGCACACCGCCTACTGCTCCCACGGCGCCATTGCCACTGCCACTCCAACCGGGGTCTCCGTGCAAGAGAAGCTGTTCGACTCTTGAGTGGTAGCGAACTTCGGCCCCGGCATTCCGGGCTAGCGCTACCAGCTCATTGGCCACCGTTTTGAACCCGCCGGTGGGGTAGAAAATCCCCTGCTGAGGAGGCTGCTGCTCCGTACGACTCAAGTCTGGCACTGGCCCCAGCTCGAGGGGTTGCAGGAGCCCAAACACCGACGGAGCTTCAAACGGCGACAGCCCAACGTAAAGCGACTGGAAACTGAGCGCCGCTCGGCTCTTGGGGGACTTGAACCTCTTTCGGAGCAGCTTTTCCTGGATTTCGAGAGGCCAGTTCCCGTTAACCACCTCGCCGAGCATTTGCCACAAGGCCTTGAACCGAAAGGTGCCGGCAATGAAATTCGGCAGCCCCCCATCCAGAAGCCGCTGGCACGACAACATGTGCTTGGCGTAAGCTTCCCCGCCACGGCTTGCGCCAGCCGCTGCTTCCAGGGCGTCAAAAGACGCACAGTCAGTGTCAAAACCTTCGAGTCCACCCCACAGCCGCAAGGGTGGCTCCGCCGGTGTTCTGAAAGGTTCAACCGAGCCGCCCGGCCACCGGCTTTCAATGGGCGAAGGGCTAGGTCCGCGCGTTCCGTCGTCGAAGTGAATGGCATACCGAGGGCCGGCCACAAGATTGATGTCTAGCTTGCTGCTGCTACATGAAGAGTCGCCACGCCTATGGGTGCCGCCACCACCGGCGACAAACGCTGCCTCGTAGACTTCGGGCAACAGCAGCAACGAGGGGCCAGAGTCAAAGCGGTACCGAGCCACCGACGGACTATCGCTTGGCGCAGAACTGCTGCTGCTGCTGCTGCTGTACAAGTCATCTTCGGGCAAACCAATCATTGGTTCACTGCCTGAGAGCTCGAAAGACCCCATGCGGCCTGCGCCAACTTCTTCGTCGTTGCTTTCGAGCACAAGCACTTTCTGACCTGCTCGAGCAAGTTCTGCCGCGGTAGACAGCCCCCTGATGATCGATCAAAATAAATAAGTGAGGAAGGTAAATTGATTTCATGTAAACGAGCTAGAAATACAAATCGTCACATACGTAACCAACACAATGAAAGAAATTAGAGATAAATATGACGATCAGGTAATAGCATTTGAAGCTATGCACAACAGAACTTCGTGACTAATGGCAAAAACACATGTAAACCTACCCAACGCCCGCACCGATGACCACGGTATCGAAATATTCGGGAACTGCTCTCGTCGGATAGATACCTTGTGGTCGAATGATACGCCGAGGTGTGATACGAAAGCCTAATGCTAAATACACGTTTGAAAGCGTGAACAACGCGGCTATTTTAATGGCATTCATGGTAATAGATTTCCCTGAATAACTGATTACGCTTTACTACGTGAGATCAGCAAGTGATTAGCTAGAAGAGAAATTGGAGGAGTTGCCCAATTGCGCAATCTAAAGAGGCTGATTGTTGCCATTGTTCCATTGTTGCATTTAATTTGTCGCACTAAAAAGTTGAAGCACTATTGATGATTGTTTTGCGTATACTATATTAGTAATTCTTGTCGGAATGATGAGCTGAGAGAGCTGCGAGAGGTCAACGAAGTGAAGCTGTACTAAGCTGCTTTAGGTAGTCACGATCTATGGAGGCGACTCTTCCACCCGGAACTTATGGCGCTTTGGTTCACTCAAAAGTGTTCGTAAAACGTGAGATTTATACAACACCTTTACTAGTCTTGTTAAATCGGTTCTCTATACTTATGGTGTCCCAACTAAATTCACTATACTAACCGGAAGAAGTCACTAGTATACTAACCGGAAGAAGTTTTGTGTAGAATACATAAATTGCAAGATGGACTCAAACGATTTACCAATGATGCATATCTCGTGTAAATTATAATCTTCCTTATTATTTCAATACTTTCCCCCTCGTTTTAGGTCACTCCATGCCTACCCACTTGGAACTGCCGCCTTCCGTAGCAGCAGCCACCGCTGTAGACGTGGCAAGTTACTGGCCGCTTACAGACTGCTCCGTCGAAGACGAGGCAGTGCAGCGGTGGGAAAACTTGCAGCAGCGCATCAAAGCCGAAGCAGAAGCCGCGGCACGAGCAGCTGCTGAAGCTGAAGAAGCTCGAAAGGCCGCTGCAGAAGCCGCAGCCGCAGCGGCAGCCGCTCAGGCCCAGAAAGAAGCCTTAGCGAAAGCCGAAGCCGACGCCGAAGCGGCCATCCGGGCTCGAGCTCGAGCTGCACAAGAAGAGAGAGACCGGGCAGCAGCAGCTGCTGCGGAAGCGGCGGCCGCGGCTGAGCGTGCAGCTGTGGAAGAAGCGGCCCGTGCAGAGGCGGAGGCAAAACGCGCCGCTGCGTTGGCGCAAGTAAGCGGCTTCACGGGTCTGTCAGGAGACGCGTGCGCTGCCTTTTTAGACAAGCACAACGGCGATGCCGAGGCAGCTGTAGCAGCTTTCTTTGATGCGCCACCAACCTCTACGCCCGCACCGGCATCGACAACAGCAGAACCGCAAGGAAGTGGGTTAACCGTGCCAGCCCCGACCACAAGCTTGGGATTCGAATCTCCTCCGCCGATGGCGCGGTCAGTCAGTTCGCCAGGCCTTGAAGAGGCGATGGCAGCGAGTATGCAAGGTCTCGGTTCTAATTCCTCTGTAGCGTCAGCGGCGCCTACCGAGGCAATGCCTTCCAGTAGTCGAACTACGGTGATGGCCACTGCCCACGCGGTGCACTCGCCTTCTGTGAATTCTGCGAATTTGGCCTCGACGGGCCAATCACTGGACGCCTTCACGAGTGGCAGCAGCAGCAGCAGTGGTAGCTACAGCTATAGCTGCAGTAGTGATGAAGCTGCACGGATGGAGAAGTTGCGGCTTGACGAAGCTCATCAACGCGCTCAAAACGCGGCGCTCGAAGCTCGCATGCGCCAACTCGGTGGGCTCGGTGACAACTACAACCACCACGATGGCAGCAGCAGCAGCAGTAGCGGTGGCCAGAAAGCCTCTGCCCGCGCCATTTCTGAATTTGCCGCCACCTCTGGCCTGCAGCGTGGCGAGGTGTGTTTTTATGGACGTAGCATCACTAAAGCGTTACTTTCGTGTGACTGTGTTGACGTGTGATGTGGTCGTTTACCGCCCATGTTGACGTTTGCTCTGCTTTTCCTTTCACTAAATATTATGTTAAGAAGGAAGGTGTTTCCAATTTGTGCTTTTCTCCTTTGTTTAAGCTGCACTATTCGTTTCTCTCTGAGCCGCTTCCTTTCCGTTGTCGGCACACACAATTTCCCCAGGTAGCCGACTTGCTGCAGCTTGACGCTGAAGACGAACGGCTTATGCGAGACGACGGGAAGGTACCATGCAATCTTAACGGCTACTAGGTGGAGCAAGAGGGAGCACCCAGTTTGGCATTGTGCCTTTTCTTTATTGATTTCTGAACATTCTTTGACGCGACTTTTCTTTGATTTCTTTTCCTTTTTTTTTTGCGTGTTTGTGAACAGTTCGGGTACACGGCGCCTGCTTCCAGTGAGACCTCCGCTCGCTTTCACGACATCGACCACCCCACCCCGCCAATGTCGCCCGACGCCTCAGTTTCTTCCTTGCCGATGCCTCCGCTGCAGGCGCCCCTGGTTTCCTCGGACCCGTTCTCGGCCGCCAACCCGTACGTTGCTGCCGACCCGTTCCGGTCGTCGCCTCGAGGTGAAGGAAGTGGCGGGGGAGGAAGCCAGCCGGCGCTGCCGCCGCGGTCAAATGCGCTCGGTCGAGGAGCTGCCCAGCGAGCGGCGGGCTTGCCGGAAGGCCTCCCGCCACCGGGCTACCCTGCTCAACAAAGCCAGTACGCCCACTCTCCTCCACAGCCACCGCCAACGACGACGTCGCGCGGGGTGCCCCTGGACTCGTTGCCTAGTAGGGACACCGGCGGTGGCAGTGCCAAGAGAAACGACACTGCTCCAGAGGTTACGCAGCTGATGTCGTTGACGCACGAGCCCGAAGAGCTCTGCGTAAAAATGCTGAGCGACCACGGCTTTGATCTTGACCGCGCATGCGATGCTTTTTTCAACGGCGCGTACCAGCAACCGCGATCAAGCAATTTGTAGCTTAACAGTTGCGGGCTAGGTTCGGTTTCCCGCGGGAAATTCTGCGGAATTCCCGCGGAAAGGGAAATTTTTACCAATCAGACGTGATTTCCGCGACGGGAAATTAGCAGTGCCTTTATGACCACGGCACGGAAATCCCGCGGAAATCCCACGTTTAGTGAAATTTTTAGCCATCGCGCGGGAATTCCGCGGAAACGAGAATCTCAATCTCAACCCGGGTGTGGGGAGATCCCGCATATTTATGGATTAACGCAAGGAAAACGAGAACTTGTATTCGTTAACGATTTATCTTACGCAGAGCCATGCGACCCGTTAGTTAAATTCCTGCTGAGGGACCGATCACCGATCCCTGGGTCGTTCGGCGTTGGAACTTTTACTGCATTTTGAGACAGGCCCCGAAGGACCGGAATTAGAAGACTAACAGGTAGAGAAGAAAAGCAAAGCAGCGCAAACTAGACCTAAGAAGCTAATCAGGCGCACATGCCCGAGTATTTTCCTTGTCCTTGATTTCAGTCACTTCTGTTTTTTTTTCAACACCACATGTCCCACGTCCCTGCTCGAGTTCTCGTTCTTGTTCTTGGTTGGAATCTTCGCTCGTCTTGTCCTTGACTTCGTGTCCTTGATTGATTGACGTTTGAGAGCGCTTGTAAACACCCGCCACGCTCTTGCTTCTTGCGACAAACGCCCATCTCTAGAGCCAGCTCTAAACTCTAGACCACGTGTGATAAATTGTCAAATTCGAAGCTCTGCTGCTCAATCAAGGTTGTTTTGTTTCAATATTACAAGTGCAGGTGCCCGTGCAATGCACGGTTTCGGGGCAGAAGTTTGGTATACGATTGTTACATGATGTGGCTTCAAAAAAATTAAAAAAATTGCGCTTATTTCAATATTTGAATAGCTTTAGT
>Ga0307979_1001431_pt1 | contig 16956 bp, 14 predicted proteins | sample OrgLakmetage1058_FD_201833 | JGI IMG/M metagenome (GOLD analysis project Ga0307979, IMG submission 201833) | Saline water microbial communities from Organic Lake, Antarctica - #1058 | ecosystem: Environmental > Aquatic > Non-marine Saline and Alkaline > Saline | place: Antarctica: Organic Lake...
ATGAACCCTGTAGGATCAATTTTCGGAAGGAGGCATAGGTTTCGAGTACGTCCGTGATCTCCACTCCGACCTATCTTCTGCTATGGCACGCCATTCCTTGAAGTTGACCGGTAGTCCTTTGCACTTTTTGTCCTGAGATGACATGGGGTCGGACATTGAAGAAGGCTCTAACCTACATAAGAAACACTTCGAACCTCAGCCACAAGTACAACATACCCCTTAGCATTCCAAGGATACCGTCCACGCCCCCTCCTCACAATGCGATGCTTGGACGCGCCCGAGTTGGCCGTTTGGACTCATTTTCAAAGTACGATGATCCTCATCTTTTCGCGTGCGCCTCAAGCTAGAAAGGTGCTGAAAGGTCATCGGTCGGGACCTTCATACACGAGGGGTTTTCTGAGCCCCCCCCGCCAAGAGGGGAATGAATTTAGTGACTAACAGGCAGGGTGCCATTTAGTCGACATTCACAGATATTTCGCTTTTCCATTTCGCTTCCAGTTGTAGTAATATCCTTCTCTACAACAACAAAATTCTGTTCCAATGTTCCAATTGACGAAAAAATGCCCCCCTCGGGGGATCCCCAGAAAATGGGCCTGAGTAAAGAACTGGAAAAAACTTGAAATACACGTAAGCACGTATGCGAGGTCAGAGGTCAGATGTCTCTAATTCAAAGTTGAGGCGGCGCGGATGTAGTGAAGACTAAGTTTATCCTTGTATTCCGTGTATAAGTAAGAAGTGAGCCCCGAGCCCCGCTGAGCCCATAAAGTAAAAAGTATTTATTGATAGCTGTTCCTGTTCGAAACAATGAGCTAGAAATATAAACAACAGACAACAGGCAACAGCAGTGTTCAAGGTGGGCCTTAAATTATGGAAATTTCTTCTTTTTGGTTGCTCCTTGGGCGAAGCGAAAGCAAGAGCCTCTTGAAAATTATGTTCTCATGGGCACCCCATAGCCCATAGCCCCATCAAGAGTACTCTCAAGGAAGGTCTTATTAAGCTTTTACGTGCTTTGGGTTGTTAGCAGTGGCTGCTTCTACACCTGGAGACGGGTGGCGCTTCTTTGCTGAACTGGAGCGCTGATGGCTGGGGTGGTGCGAACCGCTGCTGCTATTCGCGCCTGCAGCTACCGCAGCAGATGCTGCTGCCTTCGTGGCACTCGTTGAATTGTGCGTAGCCCGGCTTTCCACTGGCGTCTCCGAGACTATTGGGAGCGATTTGGTGAGCTGTGCAGCCACCGGTAAAGGCACACTCTTTTCCTTTCTAATCGGGCTGATCCGGCCATCTTCACTGGTGGCGGTGGCGCCTTCCGCTGCGGCCTTCTTCGCAGCAGCAGCGACCGTTTCGGACCAAGCCATAGCAGCGGCTGCCGCCTTTGCAGCGGATTCTGGCCATCCGTCAGTGGCCGGTTTGAATCCCAGGCTTAGGCTCGCTTCAAAGGTCGAGTCAATGCGGTCAATGTTAATGGCGCCTACTTCGTGGTAGTCCCAGCCCTGAAGCATGTGGGTCAAGGCACCGGCATGGCACGCGAACACTCGGCGCCGCGGCATGAAGAGCTCGCACGCGCGGGTGTCCGTGGCGCTGGGAGGCAAGTCCATGGCCGCCAATTCGCCGTATCGGCAGTCGGCGCGAAGCTTCTCGATGGGAGGCACCACTACCTGGTGAAAGTGGGTGCCGGGAGGCGCGCACGCCTGCGCTTTGGGGCCGCAGGGCTTGCAGACCACCCAAGTGGCACACTTGCGACCCTCCTCGTAAGAAGTCGCGTGCACCAAGAAGGATCGGTGCTCGGGAGCAGCTTCGTTCTGAATGGTTTCGAATCGGTCCTTGGCTTCGGTTAGCATGCGCACCGTAACACCCTTGCGGCAGAGGTACAGCGCAGCCGCGCGGCCCAGTTTGCTGGTAGCACCTGTTAAAAACACTTCCGAACAGCCCGGCGGGAGCTCGGCGAGTAGGCAAGCAGCGGTGAGCGTGTTTCCGTGGACCACCCGGGTCTTGAGGCCCTCCGGCAGCTGCGCGTCCAAGAGAGGTGGGAAAATGGCACCTCCACCGTTCAAATGCTCGGCCTTGTTCAGAGCTCCTAACCCAAACACTTGCACCCCGGCGCTGTCGGCGGCTTTGATGGCCGACGCGATCAAATTGTTGATGCGAGCTTCTTCCTTGCGCCCCAAGAAGTACTGGAACCCAAAGCGCGGCGCCACCCAGGTTTGCACGGGTTTTCCGCCCACTTTTTCGACGTGGGACACGAACACGCTTCCAAACAGCCAGAGCACCGCACACGCAGCTGCGCACAGCGGCCAAAGCGGCAGGAGGCTCCAGTGGTAACTGTAAGGTTGGCTGGCGAAACCCCGGAACCAAAACGGCAGGTGGGCAGCCGAGAGGAGGTCAGTGCCGTGCGCGAGAAACACGCAAGAAGGCACGTCTGGCGCCACCCGACGCCGCGACGCCGCTTGCAGCTTGATGCTGGTCCACAGGCTGGGGTTTTCACGCTCACGCTCGAGGGTGCCAAACATGTGGTCGTAAATCGGCATGAACAAGCAAAAGTTGGTGTGGACGCGGCTGTGGTGAAGCGAGTGGTAGGCAGGGGAGTAAATCAGGTACTTGAGCCCAGGCACCCAATCGAAGAGGGCGCAGGGCACGAACTCCCAGTTGCAGTGCCCTACCATGTTCAGCACGTCGAACACCGAGGTGTACAGGTAAAAGGTGGCGAGCGAGCAGCCGCCTGTGTGCACAGCGGCCAGGGGCGCAGCGCCGCAGAGCCAAGTGCCCAGCATCGGCACGGCGAAGTTGGCAGTGTAGCCGACGGTTTCGAGGAACGGGTGGCAGGTGCCACTCACGGGTTCCGTCACGAAGGACTTGTGGTGGTGCGAGTGGTATTTGGCAAAGAGCGCGTGGCTGTGCAGCGCCCGGTGGAACCAGTAGTAAATGAACTCCGTGGGGCCCATGTGAAGAAGGAGCATTTTCCAGAGCCCATCGCTGTCAAAAGCTGGAAAGGAGTGGAAGCCCGGCACGAGCCAGTGCACCGCCGTCATGACGTACATCTAAATAGCGGCAACAACAAGATCCAAGCATAACGAAGCGAGTTAGTAACTGGGCAAAGTAATATTTATGAACTACATTGTAAAGAAGCCCGGCAACGAACACTAATTTGTGTCTGAGTGCAAGAGTTCATTCATGTGCACAACTCTTCTCTCTAGGATTAGGGTGGGACACAGCTTCATGTGCTCTCAATGAAATGCTTCGCACCTGAAGGAGAATGTAATCGTCCCAGTTTTCCTCCCGGTCCATTTGCTCGAAAGAAATGCCACGGGCCTGCGAGATTGGAGCAGGGGTAACAACAGATATGGCAAAGCGTCAATGAATGGGCAACTTGAGAGTCCCCTCAGGTATAAAACCAATGCTGGAACGAAGGTACAAAGATAGAAAAATGTATCAGCTCTCACCTGAATGCGATGCTTGCCATTCACTCGATGAGTGCGGCTAGCTGTGATGAAACACTGCGCCAAAAAGTATCTGGTATAACATAGATGAGGGCCGGCAAAGGTGAAACCAGGAAGCACACGCCGAGTAAACACAAATACAAAAGGAGGATAGCAGAAGTGCAACGTAACGTGTACCCGCTAAATTCTCAATTAATCCAAATGTAAATTTAAAAGTATTGATATTATCAGTCTATGAGTATAACTGTGAAGCAAATGCAACCTCGTAGCCGCGATGCCGCACATGTGAAAAGCCCAGTTGTCGGAATCGTCCCGATTAGTAAGAGCCAGCGCCACAAACGGCAAGGTCAGCAGATATTTGTAGTTTCCCATGGCTTCCCATGGAAAGTGTGAGAGTGGTCCGGGTTTTGACGCCATATCTTCAGTCGGGGGCAGACCCTCGTCACTGTTGTTCAAGTGAGTATAGTGTGCAAGTACGAAGACCCTCTGACCTCTGACGAGCTAAGAAGAGCTGAGTATACACAAGATGACGATGAAGTGCAACCTTACGTCATCGCGTCATCTCTCTTGCATATCATTGGTGCGTCAGTTGTTCTGTTGTTCTTGCGTTTTGGCAAATAGATGCTTGCTGCTTATAAGCAGGAGACGACAGCACGACAGGACCCAAACACACGAACTCAAAGGCAGTTAATTTATGACTTCCGGCCATAGTTCATTCAAGTGAGGAGAGTTCGATTGAAATCGCAGAGCTGATCATGAGAGACAGACCCCGAGGCGCCGAGGCCGAGGGGCCAGAATTGGAATTGGAATTAGATGGCCAGCGGGCTGGAATGGAATGCAGAATAGCTGATAAAATTATATATCCGGCATCAATCCTTCGTTGGGTTTACATAGGGGGAAATATATTCCTATTTATGTGTGTGTGTCTTCGTTTGTCAGAATTGTACAAATATTTAATTATTAATTATACTTCGCACACACACAGAGAGCAGAGAGGCCCCGAAGGGCCGAAATTATATCGATAACAGACAGGCAATAGGTGGACAAACAAAGCAAAGAAAATACTACGTAGCGATTTCGTGACTTAAGGTGAGAACTCGAACTCGAACTAATACAAACCCAAATGACACAGAAGCCAGTTCTGCGGGCAGAAGTCCACGCGCGTGCGCGTGCGTGGCGTGCGTTGCGTGCAAGTCGAAATCAAAATTGAATAGTGTGTAGAGGACAGGAAGCATGAGTGGCTAATTTAGGCTAATTCCAATTATCTATCAGTTGTCGAACGCGCTATTCCTCTGCTTTAATTAGCGGCTTTCGGCCTGCTCCACTTTTACGAAGAGGCGTATGTTTTAGTTATATCTCAAAATTCTTTAGAGGCGCCTGACAGAGCACCGTTCTTATGATATTTCATTGCAATTCAAAATTTTCACGTGCCTTATCGGAAGTGGGCCCAAAACGCGATTCTGAGTTTCTCCTCATTCTCTCAACTCTAAAGCTCCAGCATGAACAGCAGCGCATCGTCGCCATTTCCCTCTACCCACATGCCGCCCCACCCCACTTTTTCGATAGGTTCCTCTCCAGCCTGCACCGAAGATGCAGCAAGTAGGGAATCCAAGACAACAACACATAAATGCGCGCAAACTTATAAAAGATACAGGTGTAAAACGGTCTAAGAATCTTCCCTTTCACTCTTGCTCCTCCCCGTGTAGAGCTTCTCACCTTTTCCCGCGCCGCAGCTGCCAGCGCTGCGCCCGGTCCGTCTGAAAACGCTTCGGCTGCTGGCACTGGTTTGAAGCCTAAGTCCGTGTAGTAGCTCGGCAAATAAACGGTGCCGGAGGGCGCTACCCGAGCCCGCACGCACATACTGTGCATACAGATTGATAGGTGAGCGAGAAAAAGATTAGGCGCAGCAAGAATTGATGCATGAGTTACACTAGGTCACTGCAATAATTTACAAAAAATGGTCGTAGGTTTGATTTGCTCAGTATCCATTTCGTTTCCTCACCTCTTAGCATCATCGCTTTTGCGCGCCAAAGACACCAGGTGACCCACGAGGGCGGCTTCAGCCTGTGAGAAACACGACACATAGGCAAGAAACTGTCAAGGAGAGTGCATATTATTATCTCTCCCATGCATCAAGCTTAAGGGAAGATTAGGCATTCTTTTAGAATGGAGGTCGCTTAGGAATGTCGATCGATTGGCAGATAGGCGGATGCTATGCAGACATGCGAGGTGGTGGGCAAGCTAACTCTGTTATGATTACCTCCTCGTTGTTGCCGAGAGCTAAGTTGCCCAGGCAACCTTCAATCGACCAGCAAGTGCCCGTTGGCTTGTAAAACGCCAATGCATTGCCAGCTTTGCTGCTGATTGCGCACAACACTTCCATGCCCTCAAGTTGAGCCTTCAGAGGGTGGTCGTCCGCCTGTTATGACAATATGAGAATTGACAGCGTGAAAAAATAAATGAGGTCAGAAGTATTTGCAATAGCATTCAATTGAGTTATAAGAGAGTCTTCCTCGTTGTAGAAGCCAGGAGGCACTCGTGATTCACATTTTAGAGGCGAAAACTGCGCAAGTGTAGCGCACCCCCTCACCAGGCCAGGCGATCCAGGCGGCAATTTACTGAGAACTGTGAGTTGATTCGCCCAGGCGGCCATCTTGCTTAGCAAGTCTGCTGCAGAGGACTTTTGCACGATAGTAGAAGTATTGTCTTTCGGCGTGTACCTTTGAGCAGAGAAATATACCAGAACATAGTGGAATTCAAATTTGTTCAACTTGAACATTGATGATAAATGATTCCTAGCCGCGGGTCCAACATACATAGCACTCTTGAAAAAACATGATAATTACCCAAGAGCTCGCAGGTTTTCAGCATCATTTTTCCACGCCGTTGAGAGCATGAAAGCTCGCACTGGAGGGACCGTCATGAATTTGTGTTCACCAGGAACTGCGCCCGGGGGCGTAGCTGGTGCGTCGGGCACGGCCGCCGAGGCAAGCTCAGACGATGGCACTGCTCTACGCCAACTTCTAGATGCCGATGGCGCAAAGGAACAACATGTCCATAGGGACGCAAGCACCACTACGTAGCGTAACGAAGAATTTCCTGGCATTTTTTTCCAAAAGCACAGTGCACGAGCGAGCACAGGTGGTGCGTAGCGTAGTACGTAGTTTTACTACAGTCAGTACGTACTGTACGTACTGTAAGTACATACGTAATCACTACCGGGAGTTGCGGTTGCGACGTACTACGACCTGTAGTAAGTATGTAGGAAACACCGAAACACCCGTTTTAGATGAATTTAGGGGGTGGAAATTAATTATTCACACAAGAAGCCGTGGGTCGTTGATTCCGGTTTCGAGGAACCGAGGCCTTTCCGCCCTGCCCTTCCGCCTGTTGCTGTTGCCTAAGAAACCAAGGTGCCTGGCGCGAGATCCGAAGAAAAAGAAAATACCGGAGGTCGGCAGTCCAATAAGAAACAAAGGGCAAGGAAAGGGGTGGCCCTGTTTCTACTTCCTTATCATTTGTTACCCAGTGAAGTGTCATTTATCGCCATGAATTTAATGGCACGCGCTTTTATCCGATTAGAGCGGGCAAATGGTTTTCTCCGCATACCCAGCCATTCACATTCAGGTTAACGTTAACGAGCTGACGCCGTTAGTTACTTGTTAAGATTGCGGATTTGTTAATCCACCTAACCCCTGGACGACATCTTCTCATTGGGATTTGTTGGGATTTGTGTTGGTCTGGTAGTTGGCATGGGATGATACTACCGCCACGACACTTATTACAACCAAAGAGCGAAGTGCGAAGAGTCGTTCGTCCTTCAGTTGCAGCTATTGCCAGTTTCGTGCCCTACGCCCGGGCAAATTTACCTCAAGGATTACTATAGTCGGAAACAAATGGCAGACTGCTGTAATGAGAAGTGAACCTGCCGCCTGCTTGATTGCGTATCACGACAACGGAACCTCGGTTTCAATCGATTAAGAATCCGGGCTTAGGCTACTATCAATTTCTTTTTGCCAGTAGCCAGAAGGCAATTGAGGACAATAATTTTAGTACTTGAGGCGTGTCTTTTCTAAGACGTTAAAATTCTGATCGAATATGCTTCGCAAGGTCTTTGAAGGCAGGCTCCAAAGAATCGACATTGCCTGACACAGACGAGCAAACTTCAACCTGTAGCATAAGAATATTTTGGATGAAGAAAAAGAGATGTCAAGACCGGAGGCTTCCTTGCAGCATCAAGAGCGAAACTTTAAGGAGGGATGTTAAAGAATTGTTATACTCGGTCGAGTTGATTGAAAAATAAATGCGCGAGGCGTGCACAAGCGCCAAGTGTGAGAAGTGCATTGTGTACTCTGTGATGATCCTGATAGTTCATTTATTCAAGGGTGAAGCTACGTACGGCTCGGCCTTGGTTAGTGGACATGCCATTGAGCACAGGTGCGAGGGTTTCCGCACAGCCAGGGCAGTCGTTGATGTCGTCACCATTGTTGTCGCTAGAGGCAGTCGCAGACTCTCTCGGTTTTAAGCGTGCCTGAGATATTTTTGTACAAGACATGAGAGGTGCAAAAACAGCACACCCGCCAACTATCACTAAGCACCACTTCAAGAAGACGACTTCGTCATGTTCGCACCTGACGAATTTAGTTGCTCATGTCATGACCCACCTTAATGAAGTTGGCAAGGGGCAATAATTGAGTGGCCGAAGCAGCATCAGGTGCCCAAGCCAGAGCAGTCGACCACGCCTGTAGAGCAGCACGCCACCGGCTCGCGCGCACCAAGAGAAAGAAGTACGTGTAATAGAGGCTGTAAACCTGCAGTAAGTCAAAAGGAAAAAAAAATCGCCGTGAACAATGTTGCTATATTTTTCTTTTGCGATTGTCGTGCATGGCCTGAGAATTTTCTTGTCGCACCTGGCGTTGCAAGGATATCATATCGATTATAAATGTACCTGATGGTTCATAGGGTGCTGATGGCTTCCGCTTTTGCCAAAGACGGAAGTCAAAGAGGAGTTTGCAAAACTGTCCGCAGCGAAACCCATCAGAGTCGGTGTGCACAGAGTTGTTTCAGGTTGAGGAGTTATACTGCCCTTGTTCTCGCTCCCGCTGGTGTTGCTACAGCTGTTGCTACTATCTGAGTCTGATTTCTTATCGCTGCCTTCAGCACAATTGCTAGTGTGCTTGAAAATGTGGCTCTCGTACCTTCTTAAGGTATTTCCGAGATGGCGCATAATTGATGGTGGCAAGTCCCATATCGCAACGGCATCAGAATGGCAACTGCCGGCCGAGATGAGCCTAAAAGAGCGTTTGTAAAGATTGAGTGATACGCAGAGAGGGGACAAGTGGGCACTGAAATATCGTACTAAATATGTATCACATTGAACAACGAGGAGCGCAAGTGACAGCGCTAACTTTTTGAAAAGACACGATGTTGCCAACATGATATAGATATGAAGATAAAATTGTCACGTATGTACCGGTGGTCGTGGCGTTGCGCCACAGATGCGAAAGGCAGCAACCAAAGAGCAACCTGAAGGGTGGGGTAGAAACAGGTGATTAGGTCCGAGGAAATTTCAACCATAGCAACCAGAAAGAAATCAACCGAATTGGCCTCGCGTCAAAATTAATTATGCACTGCATGATTCAAATAGAATTACATTTCATGGGAAGCTATGGACCTGCACATCTTCGAGGCTTGGGAGTTCTCCGCGAACGTTCGCGCAACTTTCGTCGAGCCAGCGGGGATCGCGCCACCAATCTCCGCGGGCTGCTGCTAAGTCGTTGCGAGAAGAACTTCCGGGAAATGCAGTAGTCTCAGAGGAAGCATCATCATGAGCAGCAGCAGGAGTGTTGCAAACTCGCTCAATGCAGCGATTGATAGTGCCGGGAGCAAACACGTCAGCGTTGTTGGCAAGGTAAGTCACCAGATCACGTGACAGCGCATAGGCACCACCTTTTCGGATTGATTGGAAATGACATAAAACATAATTGTCATCTTGTGCCGGAACGTTAGAGTAAGGAAACGGTACAACTTCACTTCCCCATGTTCCCCAAATTTCCTATTTTCACTCAAGCCACTCGTACCATGTGCGTAAGGCGGATACGAGCTGAGGGCGTAGCAACGCGCAGGCACGTAATTTTTGTGGCCAGGCACCCGCGTTGCTGCACCAGTGCAAAATTGGCCATAATATACTGGCACTGCTGCTGCTGATGCCGCTGCTGCCAGAGCTGAAGACGCCGTTGCATTTGACGGATGTAGAGCTTGAAGGAGAAGTGGCAGGCGTAGAAAAGTATCGTCATCGACCTAATTGTTATGAACATGAAGTGCGCAGTGATGCTCGACAACTCTTAAAGTTTGATGCAAGAATAGGATAAACGTAAAATACTCCTTGACAGCAGCAATTTGAAGGCCTTATTCATTAGGATCATACATTTTCCAAACCTTAATAACGAAGCGAGCATCGGTGGCATACACCACCCAACGGCAAAGGTATAATAATTTGTCGATCACTCGATTGTAGGCATCTATGCTGACAAAATCCAGAAGGAATCAAACGCCATGAGGGGAAAGAGTGTTTGAAACGATGCTTTGTTCGTATGATCTACATTTATTGGCGCTACCCTCAAGAAAACACTTACACTGGCACAGTGAGCGTGGGCAAGTCTGCGCGACCTTTTCCGTCAAATGTGCCATGCTCTTCGAAATGTGAATTGTTGTTATCATCGCTGTTCCCATCGTCTTTCGCAGGATTTCGAGTACCATTAGATGATGATGAATCATTCCTCTTCTTCCAGGCAGCAAGTGAAGGTGCGTCAACATGCCCCACCACAAAGACGCACTTCACCAACCCAACCTTAAAATGAAAACGGAGCCATTGAAAATTGGACGTAAAGAAACTTAATCATTGTTTCGCTGTCTTGGTTGTGTAGTGACAAGCATAGGTTTTATGGAAGGCCAAGTTGGAAAACACACAGTCGGATAGCAAAACTTTAGAGTGCAATTAGAGTTGTAATGTTGGACGCAAATGCTACCAGGTGTGGTGCATTAACTTCAAGATCTGCCCAAGCATCCCAAGCAGCATCGCGCCGCTCAGCAGCCACACTACCAGCTGGCGAAGCCATGATGCCAACCACTGCCATGGGTGCCGAGTACGACGATGCAGATTGTGATGAGCTTTCACTAGCGATCGAACTTCCGCTTCCGATGCCAAGCCATCCTAAGAGACAAATCAAGAAGGTTCGTCGCGACAAAGCCATAATACTTGTCGAATTTGGGAAAGCTGCCATTGAGTGTCTTAATCGACTGTTTCGTGACATTTTGCAGACATTTTTGTTACGAGTTTGAAATGATATAATATAATATATCTACAAATATTATTTACTCAACTGCTTGCTTGGTGGTCTGCGCTAAAGAAACGACACGATGCTGCAATGCTGCGAATTACTGCGTTAGGATGTTAGGATAAATTTGACTCCAGCTGCCTATGGCAGACAAAGCGTCATCTTTAGTTACTAGTCTGCACGCTTATTCTAAATGCCCCTTTTGGAGACCGTTCATTTTCTACTCATCTGTTGGTTAGGTTGAAGCCTTCCAGTATTGTTAAGCTTATTATGATACATTTACAGTTGAGCAGCCTGATGTTTTCATAAGCCACTGGTGTTAGTACGCCAGAGTTGCAAGCATAGGCTATGGAAGAGCCACTACCTCCTGGCTGGCGGGCTGTTTGGTCGAAAACGTACGAGACGGAGTACTGGTTTCACGCCGAACGCCGGGAGTCCTCTTGGCTCCGTCCATACCTAGACACCTCGGGTCGAGAAGCTTTCGCTGAGCCTGACGACGTTAACGGAGATGGCCCAATAACGCAAGAAGTACCGTCTCCTGAGCCGGCGCTTTCGTCAGATAGTGGAAGCCGGCTCTACTACGCAGAGTCTCCTCAGCGTGCTCCTCCAACGAGAGGAGCCGTTGGGGCTGGGATGCAGAGCTTCGACGGCTTCGGAATTTCTGTCGACGGTGGCGGCGTCGGTAATTCTAGTAGCAAGTCAGCAGACCTAGCGGCGTTGACAGCGGCGTTGGCTGATGCGCGAGAAGAAGAAGCGAGCGTTCTCGTTGAGCTGAGTAACTTAAAGCAGAAACTTCGTGCGATCGTCCGGGAAAGAGAACGGCTAGCTCTCGCGCTGGCTTCAGCTCAAGCGCAACAAGCCTCGAACCATCCAGCACACGGCAACCACGATCTCAGCTTTCAGGTGCGTATTATTGGTGACTATTAAAAAAAACACATACAGTGCGATGCGTATTTTGCTTCGTACCTTGTTTGACTGTGATTTCTACCACTCCTATATGCTGGTTCAAAGTCGGAACAAAGTCGGAACAACACTTATCTCTTTATCAGTATCATATCAATAACGTTGACAACTTTCATTCAGGCCGTGATGAAGCCAAACGTGGCGCGAACAACGTGGGCCAATCGCTCCAAGGACGACGACGGTCGAATTGGAGCTCCTCTCCAAGTCGTGTGCTTCTTGTGCGGCCATGAATTTGGCACTGCAGGGCTCACTTTTCACCACAAGGTACTGAAATTCACCTCACTGGAAAGACGTAGCTTCCATTGACAGCAGGTTCTGCCTTCGGACAACGATTTTCTTCGTGTTCGCGGATGATTGTGAACCTAATAACGATCTGCATACAGTCACATTAATACCTTCACGCCTCTTCTCAATGCATCACTCTTTTAGGCTTGCCGCAAGAAGCGATCCGCGGAATTGAACAAACTAGCGCGGCGCCTGCCACCCAAGTATCGCCGGCAGCGCCCAATTACAGACGCCAGCAGCAACAACGATGGCAACTCTGGGGGTGCTGCTCCTCCGGCTTACTCCTCACGACCAGGAACGCGCCCAAAGTCCTCCTCTGCTAGTGGGAATAACCGCACCAACGCGCGCAATGGCAACAATGGAGGGCGAAGCAGTGACACAAATGCCGACAATGACCTGTGGGCAGTAGATTTACCGGAAGGGCCTCTACCGGCTCAATTTCCAGTGCCTAAACATGGCGCCTCCGAGGTGCGAACGTGCATATCTTATAACCTATACTTTCACTGTCGATTTCTAGCAACATTCTTGGATTACCAGAATAAGTGACAACTTCATTAGCACTATGATTGTCCGAAGAATCTACTTTTCTTTACATTCGTTAAGTATATCATTATTTTGTAATTTTAAGCCGTATGTAACCATTGATTCTTTTTGTAGAGCGCCTTCGCTCATTATAACGCGGAAGCATTGCGAATATTCGGCCTTCAAGCGGTGGGGTGCGAGTTCTGTGGCACGGGTTTCATGCCCACCGAAGTTGACGCTTTCTTGAGCCATTTGAAGGGGTGCAGCGCGGAGCGGGCTGTCGAGGTGCGCAAGCGCCGGGCTGAAGAGGAACGAGCGGCCGCGGAGGCAGCGGCGCGCCTAGAAGCAGAAAGGAGGGCAGCTGAGAGGGCGGACCTGTCGAGGCAAAATGCGGCGATGCGCGCGAAAGGCTACGACGAAGGCTACGACGAAGGGTTCGACCGTGGCCGCGACGAGGGGTGGGTAAGCGGAGTCAAAAGTGGCACCGAGGAAGCGCAACGGCTCTTTGCTGCGGATTTGGCAGCGGCGCGCGCGGAATTTGAGGCCGAGGTACTACCTTAAATGGGTATTGCTTTATTTTGTGGTAGCTGAGAAGCAGCTCTTTTCCTGTAATCACAATTATTTTTTTTAAAATGGCGCAATTAGGTGAAAGCTTGCAGCTTGCAAAAACTCTGAGATTGGCGACGCGTGTACCATTTATCATCTTTTGTCTTTTTGCTCACATGCAGGTAGAAAGCGTTCGAGCAGAGCGCGATGCAGCGCTCGCCGCTGCTCAAGACGCCCTTGCCAAAGCCCTCGCTGATGCGCAACAGCGCGAAGCGGAGGCTCTCGAAGCTGCCAAGCGTGAAGCTGCAGAGGCTCTGGAGAAAGCTCTGGCAGAGGCCAAGCAACAACACGGGCAAGATCGAGCTGCTCTAGAGGAGGCGGTCTCTGCTGCCGAAGCAGCTGCGGCAGCGCAAGAGGCAAAGGCCACTGAAGCTGCGGCATTAGCTCGACAAAATGCTGAAGCAGCTGCGCAACTGGAAGCTTCCAAAGCTGCGAAGGAAGCCGAAGCAAAGCAAGAGGCTGCCCTGGCTGCGGCTCAGAAGGACTTTGAAGAGGAAATGAAGCGCGTACAAGTAAGTAATGCAGTAATAGTACCAACTACAGGAATTGCTCAAATTGAATCATCCTACTCTACAATTATCCGTTACACACGATTAGTTACCTTCCCAAGGATTGTTTCAACTCCTTCTCGCTGTTGATATTTTTCACAACTGTCATTATCTGCCAAGGACGAACTCAGCAAGGCTCTTCGCGATCTCGAGGACGAGAGAAACGCGCATGCTGCTGACAACGCTAGTGCTGCTGCTGCCGATGCTGCTGCCGATGCCACCAAGGCAGCGGAAGCAAAAGCATGGGCGGAGAAGGAAGTAGCAGCAGCGCAGGAGCAAGCAGCTCGCGACGTGGCATTGGCAAAGGAACAAGCCAATGCGGCTCAAGCCGCAGCAATGGCGGAAGCCGAAGACGTGAAGGCAGCAGCCAATCAGAAAGCAGCGGCGACCGCAGCGGACGCCCAAAGACAGGCCGAGCAAGCTCGTGCTGTTGAGGAAGAAGCAAAAGCCACAAGTGCAGCAGCAGCAGCCCAATTGAAGGCCCAAGAAGAAGAATTAGCGGCAGAACGAAGTCGATTGGCGGAAGCGTGGCGCGAAATGGAGCAAGCACAGGCAGCGGCTACTGTAGAGGCAGAAGCTCAACGCAAAGCAAAAAGTGACGCAGAAGTGGCAGCTGCTGAAGCACAACGCCAAGCTTTAGAAGTGGTAGATGCATCCACACTTCATATTTTTATTCTTTAAGCCTGACCTCCTTCCTCTGTTTAAAAAGTAGCATCCTTTACCGATCAAATCTTTTCATCTCTGCTGTAGCTGCATCAAAAGAAGAACGGGACGGTTATTTGCCTCAGCTCCAATCTCTTCGATTTTACCCCACCCTGTATAGGTAACCGCTGCTCGAGCAGCACTTGAAGCAGAGCGCGCTCAAATTCAATCTGACCGCGAGCAGGCAAAGGCAGCTGCGGCACAGCTCGAGCAAGATCGAATGGCCTCAGAGGAAGAGCGCGCGCGTGAGGACGCTCAACGTCTCGAAAGACAAACACAAGAAATACAGGAGGCTGCCGCTGCTGCCGCGGCCGCGGACGCCAAGGCCCGCGAAGCGCTTGAGGAAACCCGCAAAAGCCTGGACGCCGAAAGAGAACGAGTCGCTCAACAAGCGGCAGCGCAGGCAGCGAGTCAAGCAGCACACGAAGCTGCAGTGGAGGCGAGCCAACAGCAGCAACAGGAAGCAGCAGCCCAGCTGGAAGCCGAGCGCTTGCAAGTGGAAGCAGCAAAGCAGCAGCTCGCACGAGAGACACAGGAAGCTGCGACGACTGCCGCTGCCACTGCAGCCGCCAGAGCAGCCGAGGCTGCCGCAGCAGAAGAAGTCAATCGAGCAGACGCAGCTGCGGCAGCGGCCGCTCGGCAAGCGTTAGAAGACGAACGCGCGTCGTTCCAGAAGCGTTTGCAGGCCCATGAAGTAGAAGTGGCGAGTGCGCAGGAAGCCGCGAATGCTCGAGCTGCCAAGTTGCAAGCGCAAGAAACAGCGTTCAAAGAAGCAAAAGCAAAGGAACAGGTGAGAATAAACTTGTGCTGGCTTCATGCGTGAATTGATTTTCTGCTATTCGCGTGTTGCATTTGTTTTCTTTTTGGAATGAGCCGTGATGTCTCTTAAAGTTGTCTACTGTCTGTCAGGCGTTGGCTGCTGAGAAGCATGCTAAAATGGAAGCTGAGCTGGAGCGCCGCCGCAAAACCAGTCTAGCCAAACTAGAGGCAGAGGTAAGCCACACGGTGAATTCGTGATATTTGCTCCTGGAGAGAGTGGGAGAGAGAGAGAGAGAGTAAAGGCTGCTTAGGAGAGTTTCCGAAAAAGTTATCAAGTTATGCATGCTATTGTTATATAATTTTTGAGCCTTTAGGTTATTCAAGTTGTCAAACCTTCTCATTTTTGTTTGATTAATACGCGCCTTCTCATGTAAACAATGTTCCTGTTTTCGCAATGCATGTGGGTTCAGGAGGCCAAAATGCGGCGCAAGCTAGAAGCCGATGATCGGAGGGCGCGAAAACAGCTCGAAAGTCTCGAGCGGGACGTGGCTCGCCTTCAGGTGCATGCATTATAGGAAAGTGTATCGTAAGTAGCCCAAAAATAATGAAATATTTGCGAATACTTGTCCTCGCTTTTTGTGTAATTATGGCGTCAACCACTGTCCTCTCAGAATAATTTTATGCCTGGTAAAAATATTTTGTATGCATAGGGTGTAAAAGAGCACGAGCTCGGAAAACGCCGCGACAAACGGCAAGAGCTTCAGGCGAGTGCGGATGAGCAAGCACAGCAAGCGGTCGCAAATCAACTGCAAGAAGCCAGAGCGGTCGCAGAGGCTGAAGCTGAAGCAGCAGAAGCAGCAACTTCAGGAGATGGATCACTTGCAGTCAATGAAAGCGATAGCAATGTGAACGGTTCAAAAAATGCCTTGGAAGAGAACGAAGGGCAGGCTCGACCAACGTCCAGCCCACCCAGTGGGGCTGCTCGTATGGTGAAAGAACTCCGGAAAAGTGGCTCTGATATTGCAGAAAATGAACAAATGCATCACTCATAATTGAGGTGTCTCTTTAGTCATGAGTGAGGTTAATACTGTAGTCTGCTGAAGCGTGCGTCACGTGCGCCGAAATATGCAAAATCGGACAGTGATCGTCGACTTGCCGTTGTATATATCAAAACCGTTTCACGTGGACAGGGGAGTTAACACCCAAACCGATCTCCTTATTTCCTGGCCATGTAGCTCACATAACTCAATTTAATTAGACTCCCAAAGAACGAAGGCGTGTGCCATTTTGGACTGCTAACATCACTTCCATGGCCACTCGGGCATGTGCACCTGACTTGCTTCTTAGCTTTAGTTTTAGCTGCTTTACTTCTTATATCTACCTGTTGGCCTTCTAATTCCGGCTCCTCAAGGCCTGTCCCTGTCTCAAAAAGGAAAAAAAGGCACCATTTTGAAACAGTGGACGTGCTTACCCTGCCATTGTTAATTCGAAATGGTGCATGCTAAATCAGCTGTTAAAGACGAGGAGGAAATAACGTGCTCCTGCGGTACCAATAAAATGCTGAATTCAGAGGTGATGATGCTATTACTAGTACGTGCGAATAGTTTAGGTTTAAGATTATTTTCATCTAGAATAAATAAGATCGATGAGTGAATGAAATAGCATATAAATCGACACGACTAGCGTCCGTGGCGTTTGATGGAAGATATATGGGTTTAGCTCTTTGATAGGGAGGGACCGCTAGGCCACAAGCGGCCCGCTTGCATGTTGTTGTTTGCATTTTTGAGGGGGGGCTTTTCT
>Ga0307979_1001432_pt1 | contig 16942 bp, 18 predicted proteins | sample OrgLakmetage1058_FD_201833 | JGI IMG/M metagenome (GOLD analysis project Ga0307979, IMG submission 201833) | Saline water microbial communities from Organic Lake, Antarctica - #1058 | ecosystem: Environmental > Aquatic > Non-marine Saline and Alkaline > Saline | place: Antarctica: Organic Lake...
CTCGATGTTGTTCGGCATAGTTCGGTAAGAGCCAGGGTTTCGTGAGCTTCGGAGGTGGCGGCGGCGACTTATCCGCAAACACGCCATACGAGACCCCACTACTGCTACTACTGTTGCTTTTATTGTAGCTACCATTGTGGCGGCTTCCATTGTCAAGAGTGGCACTGTTTAGACTGCTGCTGTCGAGAGGGTGGGCAGAGCTGGCCGTCAAACTCTCCTGCCGATGATTGTTGCCACTGCCGCCGAGGCTACTACCTCCGCCGTCGCGCCGGGATGCAAAACCGAGCGCTTGCTGCAGACCCCGAGGCCCTTTTGAGATGCTGCTGCCACTGCTGCTGGGAAGACTGCTGCTGCTGCTGCCTGACAAAGGAGCATTGCTGCCAGTGGCAAGGGCAGCGCGGTTGGCAGTAGAGTTGCGACTAATAGCAGAAGCATGCACTGATACTGGAGCAGCTGCAGAACCCGCCGCTTCTGAAGCTACAGCAAAAGGAGCAGGAGCACTTGGAGCATCACTTGAGGAGCGGTCAAACTCAAATTTATCCGTTGGATCGGCGCAAGAGGCCAGATCTTCATATAAACCCGTGGAGAGCTCAAGGTCTTTTTCTGCGTCATTTGCACGGCCACCATTTCTACCACTACTAGCGCCATTGAGAAGACGGCTTACGCGACCGCTGCTGTCACGGCTGTTTAAATCACCATTATCACCGCCAAGAGCTGCAGTGGAAGCAGCGCCTCCAGCAACGCCACTAATGCTGCTGCTACTGCTAAGGCGTGCATCATCATCGTCATCGTCGCTGCTGTCATTGTCGTCGCTTGCTTTCTTCGAGAGGCTGCTAGAGTAGCCGCCCAGCCTGCTACCGCTTCTTCTCACATCTCCTGAGTTGCTGTTCTGCTGCACTTTAGGCTGCGCTGTATTGTCATCATCAACTCGGCTGAAACTAAAACCTCTGCTGCTGCCGCTTTCATTGTCAATGCTACTGCTGCTACCGCTGCCGCTGCTGCTGCTGTTGTTGTTGATCGCAGAAGAGGAGGCAGTGCGACGATTTTCGCGGAGTGCTCCCTTGACAGCGCCCATTTTCGCACGAAAGGCGGCGGCGACAGCACTTACTGTCTCTAGGGTCTCGACGTGCACTTCTCCACTGCCGAAGCCGGTGCGCGCCGACATAGGGCGCATCACTGGCCGAGATGAAGGGCCACCACCGGCACCGCTGCCTCGTGGGGTGCTACTGCCGCCTCGAGGGGTGTTCGTGCTGCCGACGGTCACACCTCGAGGCGTGAAGGCAAGGGCAGAGGAAGCAGCTGCATGGCCGCGGGCGCTGAGGGGACCGTTGGAGGAGGAAGTGCGCATGCTCAAAGGCTGCCCCATGCTACCATTGCCACTAGAAGAGACACTGCTGCCGTTATCGTTATCACCGGCTTTTGCGTCGTGAGTCAACGGCACATAGAGGCGCAGGTTGGGCACTGATGTGCTGCTTCCTCCAATTCTAGAACGGCTGCTTCCTACTCCTTCATCATCATCATCACCACCGCCTTTGAACTGTTGTTGCTTCTCGTCATCGTTGACACCGCGGCCTCTGCGCCCACCCTGGGTGCGGCTACTTTCTTGTTTGGCTTCTGCGCGTGGCAGATCAGCTGACTTGGCTTCACCTCCTCTTTCTTCATCACTCGATGAGCTATCGTCGTTACCATCGTCGAAGCCACCACTCTTCGCTTCCGAGATTCCATTCAGCGATGTTCCTCCTCCAAAGCTCTTCTTGTCAACAGCAGCAAAGGAGCGGCTGTGAGCTAGCTCTTCTAGAATTGGCGGCCCTTCGAGGTTCAATGCACACACCTAGAATTTTTGATGCGCAAGGAAAAGGACAAAGAGCATCCCAAACAGATTAGAAAGTGGGCATAAGTTATAAGCCAAGTTAGCACATAAGAGGACATGATGAAGCTACCAGAGGACATGAAACAACCACCTCTCAACTCCGCATAACCTCTGGCGGGCCAGCTCAGCAAGCTTTTACCGCAAATCAATTCTGTCTAAGGAGCTCCAAGTGAAATAAGCAAAACGTAAACATTCAGGCCATAATGCCTCAATGCCCTAATATCATACATATTTACCTGGCGGCGGCCGGTATCCAATTCATCGAGGGCATGCAGCTGAGGCAGAGCTTCTCGCAGGGCGAACCACCACTTTGAGACGCTGGCTGTTGACGCCGTCGTTGCATTGTCAGCAGCGGCACCACCAGACGCAGAAGCATTTGAACGCGATGGCAGCACCGAAGCAGGAGTGCCAGCACAGCAAGGGTTCCCACCCACGGAAAGTTCGCGCAATTCAGCACAGCTCGCCAGGGGCACAGCAAACAACGCCACGCACGCTGTTGCTGCCGCAGCCCTCCCATCATCGTCAGAGCCATCGTCAGCCAGGTTCAGCCGGTTGTCGGAGAGGTCAAGCACTTCGAGCAAAGGGCACGCCACTGCTAAGCTCGCCAAGCAAGCGTTGGTTCTATCTGGTACGGTTGAGTTTTCACCAGATCCGGGTGTAGCAGTAGCACTGCCGCTGCCACCTGCAGCTGAAGCTGTTGCCGTAAGGCGATTGTTGCTGACGAGCAGCTCCGTGAGGCGGTTCAAGGGCGGCAAAAGTGCAAGGCTGGTTAAATGGTTGTCGTCGAGTCGAAGCACCTACATGCAGAGGAAAAGAAAAGGACCAAATAGACCATGTAAATATTGGAGCGAGCGTGGAGCAACAGCCACACATTCGTGGCTAACAACTTTGCCAACTAGAATCCAATCAAGACTTCATTAAAAATACCGTACGCGCTCTTTAGTTGTCTCATCATGTAGTTTTGCGATAAAAAGGATAATAAACCACTTAGACAGAACATTTGCTTCAGTTTTGTATTACACAAAATGAAAAAAGGCGTCTGCATTTTTACCTCGAGGCCGTCTTTGAGTGGAGCGAGGCCTGGCAAGCAGTTGTTGGTTAAGCAATTGTGGCTCAGCACCAACTCCACTAAGCTCCCTGCGATCGGCCCACTCAGAGCTCGCTTCGGCAAACGCTCGAGCTCATTGTCCGCGGCACTCAAGAACGCTAGCGCGCGACACCCGCCTAGCCAGGCTGCTGCTGCTACTCCAGCACCGCTGCTGCTGCTATTCTTTTTGCTGCTGCCTTTCCCGCCGCCGCCGCCGCCGTTGCTGCTATTGTTGCTGTCGCCGTCGGCACAGAGGCCGTGAAGCTGATTGCCGTCCACCGACAGATACACTAGGCTAGTGCATCGGCTTAAGCCCTGCAGCGAGGTGAGGCGGTTGCGGTCCAATCGTAAGTGCTTCAATTTCGGACTTAAACAGGCTCCCGGCACCGCTAATAAACCGTTGTCATGAAGCTCTAACCGCTCCAAGTTCCGGCACTGCCCTAAGCCCGATCCGTCCAAGCCACCGTTATCACTACTGCCAAAGCTTGAGGCTAGTCTGCCGGCAGGGGAATTCTTACCGTTGTCACCGCTGCTGCTGCTGCTGGCATAACCAAGGCGGTTAGAGTACAGCTTGAGCTCACGCAGGTTTTCGGCCAGCGGGGTTAAGCACCGAGGCGCTAGCGTACGCAACTTGTTAAAACTCAAGTCGAGTGAACGCAGCAAAGGAGACGGCGATGCACCAGCACCGCCGCCGGCGCCGAGACTGCCTTGAGCAGCAATGCCTTTGCCCGTCGCTTTTGGGGCCACGGAGGTCGTCCGGGAAAGGGCAACCCACGCAGAAGGCTCAATCTCTTCCACACCACGGTTGTGGCACACGAGCGCATACTCATTAGATTCCTCGTCTTCCAGCAGTTGTGCTACTGCGGCCCGGTCCAGCACCGGAAGTGCTGGAGCGGGCTGAGGCAGTGTCAACCGTTTTTGCATTTTTTGCTCTTTTCCCCGAACCCCCAAACATGGGTAAATGTCAAAATGTCCTACTTTGGCCATGTATATTTCTGTCTTGTGTACATATTAGGACCGGCTTTTTTCTTTTTCCATCAGATGCTTGTTTCCCGTTTGGGGATTGAAGGACTGAAAATGAAAACATAGCAATCAAGAAGAAGACTACTTACTTACTGCTGGATGCCTGCGCCTTCCAAAGAAACCAAGCGCACGCGCGACGGCGTGGAGGCTTTGTCTTCGAAGCCGTCTACATTGTCGGAAGCGTCAACCATAGTTCCCGGGGATTCTTTGAGCGCTCTTCTACTGGCATCCTCGAAGGTGAGTGATCACATAGCGTGATACTGCACCTTGTGGAGCAAATTTTTGAGAGGCACAACAATCTGGGAAGCGCACTGATTTGAAAACTCGTCTGTTCACACTCAACCAGGGCGACGTAAACGCTGTAGAAACCTTGCTTAGCGCCAACGCCGACCCCGAAGAGTCAACCAAAAGCGGCGACACCCCTCTGTATTTGGCGTGCCGTGGGAACCACCTCGGCGTGGTGCACTTGCTGCTCGGCGAGCTTGGCGGGTTTGCGCGCGTAGACCACAGCAACTACGCGGGCGCTACTCCACTGCTTGCAGCTGCAGGCTGCGGCCACGCGGAGTGCGTGAAAGCGCTCTTGGAAGCGGGCGCTTCGGTGGACCACGCTGACGACGAAGGCTGGACCGCGCTCTTTGCGGCGGTCTTGCAAGGCCACGAAGAAGTCGCTGAGCTGCTCTTAGAGCATGGCGCTGACGTCAATCAGGTACACCTATAAGGATTATTTTTTAAAATCGTATGAGACACTATACTTAGGTCGTGCGTGTCAATCTGGAGTATCTTTTGAGTTACCATTTCTTTCTTTTTCGTTTCTTCTCTACGCACGACGACCTTTCTTCGTTGTACATTGCTTCGCTTACACACAAACTTTCTCTTTCTCTCAAAAGGCCAATCCCTTGGGCTTCACACCGCTCATGATAGCCGCGCAGCGCGGCCGCTTGATGTGCCTCGAGTTCCTCGTCAGCCGCGGCGCCAACGTGCGCGCCGAAACGTCCGGCAACCAGGCCTCTCCAAGCGCCAATGGGGCCACGGCGCTCTTCTTTGCGAGCCAACAGGGGCACATCGAGTGCGTGGAAGTGCTGGTGGACGCGGGCTCGGCGGTGGACCATGCCGATGCCGAAGGCTGGACCCCACTGTGCTTGGCGTGCCTGTCGGGCTGCGTACCCGTGGCAGAGGTATGGCTGTGCAAGTACTACAAATATATCGGGTGTGCGTGAAGAATACCTCCTCCATACTGCAGATTTCTTTTTGTCTTCGGTGCTTCGTTCGTTGATTTACCCACTTCATTCGCACACAACTCGCACACGAATATATAACCCTTACCCTTCCTCGCACCCCGGTGTCGACACCGGTGGAAAATGCACCAATTTATCAGGCCTTGCTCGAGGGCGGCGCCAACGCTGCACACGTGCTCCGCGACGGTCGCAGCGCGCTCTTTGTGGCCGCGGCCAGCGGTTGCTCGGGCATCGTAGAACTCCTCTTAGATGCCATTCCCACCAACGCTGCCCTGAAGAAGAAGGAAAAGACGACGAAGAAGAAAGACGGCACTTCGACGCCTACCTCAACCATTGTCAGTACCACCAGCAGCAGCGTTGACGACATTGGCGATGGCGATGACAACAGAGCGGAGAAGTTGAAAAGCCTCATTGACGGCGTGAACAGTGACGGTGAAACCCCCCTGTTTGTGAGTGCTGCCAACGGCCATGCGCGGGTTCTGGAAACTTTACTGGAACATGGAGCCCGAGTGGACTATGCTCCGAAAGCGCTGAACATGACCCCTTTACTGGTGGCGAGCGAACAAGGTGAATGGGTCTTTGCTCTAGCTTTGATGGCACAGAGAATCTGGCATTTTATGCGCAAAGTATCGATTAATTAAGTTTCTGAACTCTACTGATGTCCTGGCAACATCTGCCCTTTTTTTTGCATTGCTACAAGAATCAATCTTGCTTTCACTTTCACCAATGTTCTCGTCTACAAATCCAAATCCAACCAACAGGCCACTTAGCGTGCGTTGAAGTTTTGCTCGACCGTGGCGCCTCTATCGACGCTGCCAAGAACGCCGAAGGAGCGTCGGCGCTGTTTTTAGCGGCGCAAAACGGCCACGATGACGTGTGTGGAATGCTCTTAGGCCTCGGGGCGCAGGTGGGCGGGGTGATCTTTTGACTTTAGATAAAGGGTGGAGAAGGGTGGAGAGGGAAGATGAGATGAAGCTCTGCGCATTCGTGAGTTGTGTTCTGTTAGGTGTTTGTGTAAGCTGGTCTTCTTCCTGCTCTCCGTCATGTTTTGATGCGTGTGTGTATACTTAAGGTGGATGAGCCCACTTTCGACGGCACGACTCCGCTCATGATCGCCGCGAGCGAAGGCTTCGACGAGTGCGTAGCTCTGCTCATTGACCGAGGCGCTCGAGTGGACGCGCAGCGGAGCCGCGACCGGCACTCGGCCCTCGTGTTGGCGTGCTACCACGGCCATTTAGACGTTGCGTCAGCGCTACTAGAAGCAGGCGCCACGCATGATTTGACCACCAGTGAAAGCGACACGGCGCTGGAAGTGGCTGCTGCGAACGGCCATTACGAGGTGAGAAGAAAGGCCTTGGCGTGATGAGTGGATGGGTTTTTGGGTCAGTGTGGACAAATGAAAGCAAGTCTGAAGTGTGCGAAGTCAAGGCATCGAAAATCCCTCTCTAGATCAATTTTGTTTTTGCGCAAAGGTAGCGTGCATCATCAAAGCGCACCTTATTATATGTGTCGATTCACTCAGGTGGTTGAATTGTTGTTGGAAACGGCACGGCTCAGTCGTCGGACGCAGTCGAGCAGCCAGGGAAACAGCAGCGATCATGATGTGCTTTTGAACTGAGACCAGAAGGCAGCTCCTTTTAAAGTTCCTTCAGAATTGTTCTACTCATGTGCAGAACAAAAAAGCTGCTATACGGAGGTGGAGGAGAATTACTCAAGTTTGAATATAGGCCAACAGTCAAAATGCACGATCAGGCGAATGATAGGTTAGGAAGTTAGGGTGGGAACTCGAACTAATACAAACCCAAATGACACAGAAGCCGGTGCTACGGGCAGAAGCGGGAATGCGCGTGCGTTGCGCAAACAAAGCAAGTGCGGTATGACTCAGGAGGGGGAGGGGCATTGGCCAGATTCCTCGGAAAATTTGCAAAAAGCGAGGTATTTGTGGGTGTTGCGCACTCGCACTCCGCAGAACAATAAAGAGGAAGGCGCGCGAGCAAAGAAGCTCGTGACATGCGAAACAAAAGGTTCCATCGGCAGAGGTCAAACTTTGCCTTTCAGCGCGCAAGAGGCGCCTATTGTTCTGCCCCTGAGCCATAAGAGACTTTAACAGGACAGGAGCAGCTTCCTCACAAACTACCCTCTTTACGATTTTGACTTGCGCGCAACGCACGCGCGTGCACTTCTGCCCGCAGCATTGGCTTCTGTGTCATTTGGGTTTGTATTAGATCGAGTTCCTCGTCCGCGGAGTGGCAGTGAATAGAAAAGCCCCCCCCCCTCAAAAATACAAACAGCAACATACAAGCGGGCCGCTTGTGGCCTAGCGGGCCCTCCCTATCATAGAGCTGAACCCATAAATCTTCCATCAAACGCCACTGTCGCTACACGTAGTCGTCCTCCAGCGTTAGGGTGAGGCATGGGGCGATTAGCGATATCCACTATAAGTTTTACCGGTTGTTTCGTGCGTATTTTAGAACGCAGGACGCAGTGTGAACACAACGCAAACGCACCGACATCGGACATCAGGCATAGAAAAACTTCCTTGTACTATATTAGTACAGGACACGTGTGTGAGTTGTTGCCGGTTGGATTGTTTTGTTGTTGTTTGATTTGTTGGTGCCACACGTACCCTTGTTGCCGTGCTCACTGTACATATTTCGCATTCTACCACCAAGAGTGCTCTTTGCTGGCCATGCCGGCTCCATACCAACCAGGAGAATTCGTCTGGTCTCGCTTTGAGGCGAGTCCTTGTTGAGAGATTACACGAAGTCCATGTTTGAGTAGCCTCTTGGTCGGCACCCTTCTAATTGAAGTCGGGGAGGTCTAGGCGTGGGTGTGTGGGTGTGACCAGCTCAGACCGGCTTGCCGTCGACCTTCGACTCGAGCAATTGCGCTATCTCACCTCTTGCTTCAATTCGATTCTGCATTCTGAAAACCTATTTGCTGCGCCGAAGTTCAATTACGGTTTCTATCTTTCCTCATAGTCTCTGCCACCTCCACTCGTGCATAGGGATCATGGTACGAGGCCGAAATCGAGGAAGTTGAGCCCGAAGGTGAGAACGTAGAAACCTTCTTTGCGCCTTGCTAGATTTTATCCAGCTGTGATATGCATCTGCAAAGATGTTGGGACTGCCTGCCATCTTCGAAAAGCAGTCGTGTGTGCTCTAAGGATGAATTTGCTGAGACCCTGATACCGCATTGCCCGATTGGGCTAAAAACAGCCCTGACCAGTTCTTTGCTATACTATCACACAGGCACTTACCGGGTGTATTACCACGAGTACGACGACAGCGTCCCTGGGCAGCCATTGTACTTGATCAAAGACGTACGGCACTTTTTCACTCGTCTCCTCCCCCCCTACTTCATGCCCCCCCCCCCTGTCCTCCTTTCCTGCTTTAAGCATTCTCCCTAGTAGACGCTTTTTCAACAGCTCTAGCTCACCCAAATTGAGAGGGTTACAAATTAGCTCCAAAGTATTAAGTTAGAGGCGTGCAACCCCCCCTCCCTCTCACGCTGCTGCTTCATGCGCTTCGCTATGTGCGCTTTACTGTTATTCCCGGCGTGGGTTGTTATCGTTTTGATTAATACTTCCCCTCCCTCTGCTACTTCTCTTGCGGACTGGCGATACACGGGCGATATTTGTGCCTGCTGTATGTGTGCATGGATGCGTCTCTATATGGTATTACAACAGTACGTAGAAGGCGAAACTGAGCCGCCTCCGGACGGCCCGAACCAGAAGGGAGCGGACATGACGGCTGAAGAAGAGTTCGCAGAAGAAGAAGAAGGAGAGTTCGAGGAGGAAGAAGAAGAACCAGCGAAGCCGGTATGCGTGTGTGTCTGAAGCATATTTTTGCTTGGTCTTCTCTCGCCCTTTAACTGCTCACCTGAAGTCAATGTTGCTTCTAGCTTTGAGTGCAACATGAAGATCGCTACTAACATTCAAGTTTGTGACATCACAGGAGCCCTCGAGCATGGAAGAGCGCTTAGAGCTGAAGAAGAAAGAAGCGGCGGTCCGAGAGAAAGAACGCAAGGTATAATCTAATTTTTGAATGACTTTAGCATCAGCACGTTCTGCCTGGTTGACAACCGTGAGCGTATCGTTTTCTTTGCCTCGTCCGTGCCCTTGACGCCCTCATGACTACCGCCATTCGTACTCCTTTCTGATATTCAATCTCTCTTTGCTGACTCTATCAACCACACCAACAGGCCGCCGACGCGAAAGCCAAAGCCGATGCGCGCGCTCCTACGAAGCCGGTAATAATCCAAGGCGGAGAGAGTGGGGCGTACAACAAATCTATTTCATAGCACACGCGTAGAGACCCACACAGACTCTTGTCCTCCTTTATCTACATCAACCTATTTGTCGTGACTTGACGTGGGACTGTACTTGCCACACCACGAATCGCTCTCATCTCTCATTGAAGGTGGACACCAAGCTCTACGACTCCGCCAAGATTGCGGAACGGCGCATGTCAGCGAAGCGCGACGAGGTAAATGGATGATTAAGAAGACAAAGGAAAAGTACCGAAGAGGAGTAAGACGATGTAGGACACGTGCGGTAGCGAAGAAACAAGAAATTTGGGCACCTAAGGAAGAGGTTAAGAGAGAACCAGGGAGAAGAAAACGAGTTGCTGTACAAGATGAAGTGTTTGAAGCCTGCAGAGAAATGCCTTATAACCCTAATGGAGGTGACGATCGTGCTTGTGTTTTTGCACACTCACTCACTTTCTTTTTTCCACTATGTCATGATGAACTAGCTGGAAAAAGCGCACAGTTTTCAGCCGAAACTAGCGACTCGCAAACCCAGCATCGGCGGCGACACGAAGCCCAAGGTAAAAGTGGTATTGGAATTGGAGCTTCAAGGCTGTCGTGTGTTTGTGTTTGTGTGTGTTTTTTTTGCACGTCTGCTGCGCGTATGCTTTCTTCACGAGCGTTCCTCGCTTCTGCTTGGGAGTGTGTGCGAGTGCGAGAGTGTCTGTTGCTCTGATCTCTGTCTTACCTTCGCATCATCGTCCTCGCCACCGCACGCACACCCGCGTCGCAGCCGGCGGGATCTCGCACCTCCGCCCTGTACGAGCACGGCAAGACCAAAGGGGTGAAGTCTAGTGCGTCGTTCAGCGCTTATTCCGAAAGCAGCCAACCCGCCGAACTCACTTATGCGCCCAAAATCAACAAGGTAGATGTATGAGTGCGCATTCGTTTTTATTGCTAGTCCTAAATTGATGCATCGCCCTTCTGTCTTTCGTGTTTTTCCTTCAACCACTCTTTTGTTACAATCAGCGTATTATTGTTCTCAGCCTTTGTTTTCTTGGCCTGTCTCTCTCTTCTTCTTCTTCAGGCCTCGTCGAGCGGTGACAGCTCTTCCGGCAGCGACCGGATCAATCGCCTGTACCAGGTATGGACTGCGATCGCGGGGCTTATACGCAAGCAAAAAGATGCCGGCAGTTAGGCAACTTACATGTTGATTTCCTCTTTATTTTGAAAGAATTTGTCGAAACTCGAGGTATTTGCATCCACGCGTGGATATCATGGCGCTTGTATTTTTTTGTGCGGTGTTGAAATTTGCCGATATGAACAACCTTCCACTCACCTAGGCCGGCAAAGAGCGCGAGATGGCGCGTTTACAGAAGCAAGACAGCGAACGAGAGCTCGAGCGGCCCAAAACTTTCGACGAGAGGATGGGCTTCAAACCGGGCAAAAACTCTGGCCTCCAAAAGGACTTGGTACACGAGGAATAGAATAGAATACGAGACTGGCTCACGTTTCACACATATGACGGAGATGTCTAATCTGCAGTTTTCTTGCAGTGTTACTTGTTTGTGCTGATTCCTCAAATCCCTCTTATCTTTTTCCCTCCTTCGCGCACAAGTGCGATAAATTACCTTTTTTCCCTTGCATTCTTTCACTCACCCTCTTTTGTCTCTCTACTCCTTCTCATGCTTTGCCTCATATGTCTCACCAAAAGGTCACCACCGGCGCGCGCACCAACGCGCTGTACCAAGAAGCCCAAATGCGAGCGGCCAAGAAAGCTCAACAAAAGAAGCTCGACGAAGAAAAAGCAGCTGGTTGTTGTCTTTGTTCGTGTTTTCACGTGCTCGTTCGGTTCGCCTTCGTAATATTCTTGACGTTACGTATCGCATCATCACCACGGTGGCATTTTTGACTTTTCTTCTCCACCTCTTTGTTCGCTGCTTTTTCTTCTCTTATGCTCCTGCCTCCCTGCTTTTACGTGTGCTGCTACTCCTGCCGTTCCTTTCTTTCCATCATTACATTAGGGGCCACTTTTCAACCCAAACTGTTGACCAAGAAAAGCAGCCGGTCGAGCATGGGGTCGTCAAGCAACTTAGGCGGGGGTAATGCGCACAGCCGCCTGTACCAGAAGGGCGCAGAACAGCTGGAGAAAGCCGCCAAGAAACGGGATGAAGTCTGGAACGAGCAAGACACGTTTACGCCGGACATTTCGGCGTCCCAGAAGTACTGCGAAGCGGAGTCCCTGCCAGGAGCGCGCCACGCCGCCCTGTTCATGCAGGTGTGTTCGAAGGGGGGTTCGAAGGATGATGATATAGGCGTATATATACGGTTTGTATGAGCACCTTTTTTTTTGGAGGGGCATGCACTCGTGCGTTGATGCGTCTTTCTCTGAGTGCATGTACACGTGTGAGCACTGCGCTTCCTGTTGTTGGTGTTGCTTCCAATTTCATTCAAATGTGTTTGACCCCCTTTCTCACTCATGGTGGTTTTTGCGAATGGATTGTGTGTTTTTTTTTTCTGCTTCCATGTATTAGGGCGAAATTTTGCGGCAAAAACGCGACGAAATGGCGGATTATTTGGTGGACGGCAAAGAAATCGACGAGCTCACCTTCACGCCCGCTGTGAATTACACGTGAGATTTTGAAAGAAGAATCTTGTGTGAAAGATGTGGTTATTACATTTTGTGTCGCTTGCAATACATATTTCTTTTTTCACATACATACTTACATGCTTTTGTGCTTCTATGCCTCTGTTCTTTGAAGTATTCTTTGATTCTCTTTTTCATGCATGAACCTTTGTGATGCTCGCACTGCCCTCCCTAGCTACAACGACGAGTTGTTGGGCGGGGACGAGCGCACCTTCGAGGAACGGCTCTACAAGACGGACTACACAGGGAGCAAGCAGTACGAAGAAGAAATCGACAAAATGCACTACGAAGACGAGTGCACTTTTGCCCCTACCCTGTGAGTTCTTTCGTAGCTAAAGTAGTTAGAATGAGTGGAATCCGCTTGCAAGAGTAGTTGTTTTTCTCATAATTTTGCTCTTTTTCAAAGCCTCTCATAACACAAATCAAGAACACATGTATGTGTGTACGTGCCGTCTCCTTCTTCTGATACTTGCTGTGTGCAATGAAAATGCACATCCCATTAAACACGATTTCACACAACCCCTGCCCCTACATGTATACATTACACCAACATACCAATAACACAGGCGCGCGGGGAAGCCGAGCGGCTACGACGAAGCGAACGACACGACAGGGACGGAGCGCATTGACCGCCTGTACAAGGACAGCGAAGACAAAGCGCGGAAGGTAAATGAATAAGGGCGAACGAATGAAGTGTGAGAGTATGGGTAGGTGTATGATGATGAGGACGTGAGTGTGCGCTTTCTTCTGTTTACCTCTTTTGACTCTCTATTTTCATTTTACTTCTCGTGTCTTTTTTTTTTTTAACTTTTACTGGTATCTTTAGCTCCCATCTTCTTTCCTTCTTTGCTCTACTTCACTTCCTTTTTTTTTTCTTTTTTTTATATGCCTCAAACAACCACATCCTACTACTACATAGGCCAAGGAACGGCAAGAAGAACTAGAGAGCGAAGAGGCCCGAAAATCGCAACTGAAACTGGCCACTTCCAAGAGCAAAATCGCCAAAAGCATTCAACAAGACGACGACCGGTCCAAACCTTTCCACGAGCGCATGTGCGTAGGATACTATATTATATTCGAGATTTAGAAGGGGCCGCTTAAAACGAGGCTAGCGGCCGTTCAATCGTTTGGAACTTTTATCTGTAACATTCCGAGCATGTTTGTAAGAATGTAGTTCTTCTCCCATCTCAGTTGTGATACGTTCAATTTTCTTTTCATGCATGATTGCCTGAGAGATTCACATTGAACCATTTTTAAAGCTTTCGAAGAATTTGTGTGCTATAATACATTAGCATTCTTTAAAAAAATGTTAAGTCACCGCCCTCTATTTTTATTTCTTCTTTCCCTATACAGGTACAGCGGTGCGAGCAAAATGTTGGAAAAGAAACAAGCCCAAATTTCCGCCGCACAAAAAGGCCCCGAAAAGAGCTCGTTCATGCCCAAATTCTTCAGCAGCAAAAAGACGCGCCAGAGCGTGGGCAGTCGTGATTTTGAGGCCATGTACGAGGATGGCAAAACGAAGGTAAGTTCGGGATTACAACAGCAAACAAGGTAGAAAAAGAGTGACGGCTATGAAAGAAATCACTGAAGGGTGGAAATTTCACAAGTGTAGCCTTAGTTTTTAGGTCTCATCTTTTACTACACTTCTTTTTTTCCCCCAAATGAGCCCAAATGTGTATTTACTTCTATAGCAGTATAGGTCAACACCTTGGTACGCCCCGTGCTAACAGTGCTCATGGGTTCTTTCTTTTGCGTCCTCCGCTGAACTTGGCCCTAGGTGGCGTCGCGGCCTCAAGACTTGGACGCCAATGCTCTCGCCGAACGAGAAGCAGCAGCGCTGGAATTCAAACCCAAGCTGGCCACGGCTCCCAAGCGCCGCTCGCGCGACGCCAAACCACATGAAGTAATACACAGAGACAAAAAACAAAATACTAGGAGCAACACAGCACTTTCATGTCCGACTTGTCGTGTTTGTCTCTTGACTCTTTCTGTCCCTTCTTGCTCTCTCCCTTCCCGTCTCTCTCTCCCAATACTTTGCAACTTTTTGTTTGTTTCTCAGGAACCTGCTTCTCCTGGTAAAATCCTTCTGGCGGAAGCCCTCAATATCGGTGACGACGACGACGACGAAGACGGTGCGCGCGCGCGTGTGCCTTTAGATCTTTTGATTTCTTCAATTGTTCTGCCTGCTTCGGAAACTTCCTGGCACTTTCAACCGACTCCCTCCTCTTTGCTCCTTTCTCTTCTTTTTTGGGCTCTTGACGAAACGCGCTTGTCACCTTCGTCCCTCACACGCTCGTTGCTGTGGTCGCCTTTTTTCTGAACTACAGGGATGAATCCGATGCTCCGTGGTGGGTCTGCAAACGAGTCAACGGACAGCGTCGCGTCGTCCGCTTCGGCCAAGGTTTGTATTTCTAGCCGCTATCTGATTCTGCGTAGAAATTTATGTTTGCTCAATTCATCTTGAATTACGTGTATTCATATATATCTTTCCCCTCAAAACCCTTTTTCGTGCTTCTAGTCCCCTCTTTTACTCACTTTATATTCCCTTCCTGTCTTCTTTTTGCATTTCTTCCTTGCTTTGTTGTTCTTGTTGTGTATTATACTACGTAGCCGGCGAGGAAAGTGCCTGCTCAGCGATCACAGCGGTCCGCAGCTCTTCAGTCCAAAGCCGCAGAGCTCCTCGCCAAGCGAGCGGCCGCCAGGGAGGCTGCTGTTGATGCATAGAGATGAAGATGATGAAAAAGAGAGTCGTTTTAGAGGCAGGAAATTACAGCGAAAAGCAATTTGCAGCTCTACTGAGAAGGCGACCATGCATCACATTTGGTTCGCGTTTGAGTTTGAGGCGCAGTGAAGGAACAAGAACCAGAGAGAAGTTGAAGAGAATGGAGCGAAGAAGTAAAAGTGGAATAGACGGAAGTGGGCCGTGCCATCACCACGAATAACGAATTGGCATTCCACCTTATTTGTGCGACTGCGTTTGGAATGCGCCTTCGGACTTATAACTACTTATCCTTATCCATCACGAAGTCATGGAGTTGGTTATTATACGCAGGCTCCATATCCATAAAAAGTCCGAAGTCGAAGGGAATTCACCTACCACGTACCAGGTATTGCGGTATTAAGCATTATAAGCAGAAACGCAAAGCAATTCAGTAATTCGGCTCATACATATATTATATATTAGAAGTCAGAAGGGGAGCTAAGGTCAGGCAGACACGCCCGAGTGATAATAGCGGCCTGAAGTGTCCGGCTAACCCCGCTCTTCCGTGCCCTAGGACAACAATCTTTTGGGGGTGTGTTCATGTTAAAGCTGCTCTCTACCTTCAACCTACAACAAGAACGGCAAAGGAAGGACAGGCAGTCCTGGGTCTTGTCATCGCGATCTCATCGCGTGCGTTGCTAGCTAAAGCACCATCCGCCGAAAACAAGCAAACTACTTTCCCATCCATTCGCCTGAATTGTAGATGTCTTGGCCATTCTCAAAAGCCTCGATGCGTTTCGGGCCCAGAACTTTTGCAAGGCCTGTAGTGAGAGTAGGCACATATTGGCTCAGGATCGTGAACAACAGTTCGGGCTGCTGCGAGATCCAGGTCTCGTAAAAGAGCCAGTGCGGGCCTAAAATTCCACTCAGCATGAGAGCAGTAAAGCGCTCAACGCCCATTTTGTTGTCGTGTTTCTCGTTTTGCAGGTTGGCTTTACCAGCTGGCGTAGAGTGCGAGGATAGAGCAATCGGAGTAGCCACGGGGCCTGGGCACACCAGATCGACTCGGAGCCATCGGAACTCGGAGCGCAAGCTGTTGAAGTACCCGTGCAAGGCAGCCTTCGAGGCAGCGTAGCTGGAACTCAGCGCCACAGGTAGTTTGCCGGCGATACTCGACGTGACCACCAGGTGCCCTTTTTCTTTTGCCTCCCAGTTGTCTTTTTGTATGACCAACGTAGCCAGCTCAACAGCCGACTCGAAGTTCAGTTTCATGATGTCTCGTGTTACTTGAATGTTGGAGCTCATTGCCGGCTCTCGCTGCGATTGCCCGGCATTCAAGACCATAATGTCAATGCCACCTTCACCGAGATCAGTGAGAGCTTGAGTGACTGCTGCATCGAGTACTGCCGTGCTCGCAGTTACATCCAAGGGCAACAGGCTGACACTGGAGCCAACTTTGCACCGTGCCTTCACACGCTCGAGCTCAGAATTACGTCGAGCTGAAAGCACTAACCGTGCGCCAGATTGGCTCAATTGAACGGCAAGCTCTTCGCCAATACCGCTGCTTGCCCCGGTGATCCAAATGGCTTTGCCTTGGTAGGAATCTAGCGAGGGGAAAAGCTTGGCGTAGACCCAAAGAGAGGGGTTGCAGTCGATCATTGCCACGAAGGCGACAACCGCAGCGAAAAATACCAATCTTAGGTACATTTGAAGGCTCTTTCCGGTACGAATATAGAGCTCAGGGCTTATGCTGTATATGTTATATTACAAGCTACCTTAGGAAGTAGTTGAGAAAGGTCTTGTTTTAATTAAGTTAGGAGCCTTGACTAGCTAGCTAGAGACGACTTATTACAGTACAGAAATGATAATAGCTGAACTGTGCCGTAATGCCGAAGCAGGTAGGACAAAATTTAGACGAGAAAGCACTCTCCTATTCTTCAGCGCCAATGTCGTGAGTGTCAAGCCGCTTTACTTTGATGAGATTTTGGCCCGGCGGAGGACAGAGCGACGAGGGAAATATGAAAGGCAAGAAAAACCAAATCAGATATATGAAAGGCAAGATTTTTGCCTCGTTGCATCCAAGAATAATTCGTCACCCTGTATGAGCTCTCTTTTTGGCGCGAACTGGCCC
>Ga0307979_1001434_pt1 | contig 16938 bp, 11 predicted proteins | sample OrgLakmetage1058_FD_201833 | JGI IMG/M metagenome (GOLD analysis project Ga0307979, IMG submission 201833) | Saline water microbial communities from Organic Lake, Antarctica - #1058 | ecosystem: Environmental > Aquatic > Non-marine Saline and Alkaline > Saline | place: Antarctica: Organic Lake...
GTACCCATTGAATTTCAATTACAGATCCTTTTCCGAAATGGCCGTCAGGTGCGCCTCAATCTCGTCCTGCTCAGAAGAAACGGGAAAGTAAACAAAAGATGGGAAATTGAGGCGCCGAAGAATATCCAAATCAAATTGAATGAAAAATACATACAGACATCTATGGAATAACGTTAGAGCAGGAGAGAAAGAAAGACTCCGTACCTCTTTCAGGGTCTTGAAGCGCCCCCCAGTGGCAATAGTGCCCACCTCGAGGTCGGAGCCTTTGAAGTCCGACGAAAGCACCTGACGCACACGTAGTAAAAAGGGGACATCGTTAGGCCAAAAACAAATCTGATGAACCGCATAAGCCCCCATGTGAGTGCACTACTATTCTCAAAGGTAAACTGCGCATGCATCGTGCTGGTCTTTCTCTTCATTTCCTGCATCAACTCACGTGTTGAAGGCACATGATGGCGAGCCGAGTGGTCTCTGCTTCGTCAGTGCTGGGGACCGCGTCTATCCTTTTCTCCAACCAATTCACCGCTTCGTGCGCTTTGGCACCCGCAGCCGTTCCCTTGAACAAGAAGAAAACAACAAAAAGACAAAGAGACACGTGAGGAAAAACAAGGAAGAGCACCAATGAGGGTTAGTGAGTCCAGCCAAAGCGCAAATCACATTGTAAGTTAGTCGCATTAGGGCACAGAACCCGTGCATGCGTTTATACCTTGTACGGGAAGTACTGGCCGGCTGAGTCGATTTTGAACAGCTGCGGTCCTCGCTCGTCATCACAGCTGTGATCACGCACCACGAAAGAACGTAGAACGTGAGGCACAGAATTATAGAAAGACTGTAGATGCTAACTTCGCAACACGTACAAGTTTCATATCTCGTACCTTGCGAGGATCGCAGTGCAAGCAAGCATGCGAAGAGATGCCTCTTGCGTGTACACCTATTCCACAGGGGTGAAGAAGAAAAAAATGAAAAGGCGGTGAGTCGATCAGGTGTTACCAGTCTACGGACTGTTCGAGGAATGAACAAAGGCGAACATCCTCGTATACTTTCAGCTCTATCGTGCACTTCCTAGCAGCAACGCTAGTCTTATCCTTTTGAAGGAGCAGCATACCTGGCAGATGTCGGCAATGCGCTTCGCGAGCACATGTACCGGCATGTCGTACCCGAAGTTGAACTTGAACTGCTGCGCTTCGGACCGCAAACGAGTCACTTGCACGCGGCAATCCGCTGACAGAAGGAGTCAAGGGTGAAAATAGGTGCGTTGGGTGAGAAGACGGGGCAATAATGGGAGGTAGTGGAGACAGGAGAAGCCTAGGATTAAAATGGAACAGTAATTGAACAGACTAAACCAAGCGAGCAGTCTGTGTAGAAGATAGAAACGCAGTATTCTAAATCGATTGGCAGTTGAGATATCGGTACTTCTGAGTATCAAAAGAAGTTGGACCAGGCTAGAAGTGAAGTGGGTGCACTAACCGGTAAGGCCTGCCATCAAGCAACCAATCTTTTCAGTGATTTTGTACACGTAAGTGACGGAGCTCGGGTCGATTAAGCGATCCTGAGAGTCAAACAATGAGCCAAGGTTAGGGCTCGTCTGCTAGTCAAGGAGACGGGATGAAGAGGAAAACTGCAAGGTAAGGCATTCAACCGGGATATTAGATCACCGGCACTTTCTTTTGAATCACGAGCGCGCATGAGTCGGCGCCGCGGACAGCAATGGCCGTTAGCCCCGTAGAGTCGGCTGCGCTTAAAGCATATTCTAATAGAATAACAAACATGAGTGAAAAGGGATCAGACAAATGCAGGTGATTTGGGTCAGTGTTTCCGTAGGCCTCTCGAGGCTCATAGCACTCACCAACTTGGTAAAGCTTGCCCTGAGGCGAGAAGATGGTGATGTGCCGATCATAGTTGCTGTCGCGGGACTATAGAACAGAAGAAGAGAGAATATGGAATTCGCAATAGTTAGGTGCTATTACGCATTGCTTTTGTAAAAGTATTCATTCATATCGACACGAGCTCCCATCAACTCTAAGATTTCGATTTTTTTTAAACAGTTGTGGCTAGAATTTCTCTCGAGGAAATATTGGATGGGCAACGTGATTTCTTTACACCCAGGCTTTAGCCGGAGTCGACATAACACAAACATGCGCGAAACAGGCGCGTGGCCTACCATCCTGTGTAGGTCTGGAGAGGCTAGGAGAGACGAGGAGAACAGGAGAGCTTGCAAGTCATATGAGAGGCTTCGGTACAATAGGAAGCATTATGAATTCGTAGGTTTACGTAAATAGTTTGGTTCTCCCTCTCGTTGACCAGACGTGGTTGCTACTATAATATAATATTATGCTTGCTCCTCAATTCGCTGAATAACACAGCGGTAGACCCCATCTCCGCCCGCTCCTCGTTCCTCGTTTGCTGTGAGCAAGAGCATTTTCTTAGCACAGTAGAATTACTTTGGCTTTCAGCCTTGAGTAGCAAATTGTGTTGGTAATCGTAGCTTCGGTCGTCGATTTCGATTACCTCTAAAACTAGACGTAGGACCCAGGAGACCTTTCAAATCGTCGTGTTTACTACGAAGCCATAATGGGTGGCGACTATCAGGGCCGCGAGCCGTGCCCAGCACGTATTCTCGATGATATTGGCGGAGCTTTTGCCATGGGGGCCGTAGGTGGTGGTATTTGGCACTCGGTGAAAGGTTTCCGTAACGCTCCGCCTGGCCTCAGGAATGGGCTTTTTTACTCCGCGGATGCTGTCAAAGCGCGTGCGCCAATTACTGGAGGCTCTTTTGCGACATGGGGTGCCTTGTTTGCCTCATTCGACTGCCTCTTCGCTTGGGGACGGTATGCCTCTAAAGCTAGGCTAGAGAAGAAGGCTCGTGTTGTGTTCAGCTTTAACGCATTTGTATTAGGCTTGCTGGAAATCACTGACTCACTTGCATATCTCTGCTTTTTATTTTTTGGGCAGAGCCAAAGAAGATCCTTGGAACAGCATTATGAGCGGTGCTACTACCGGCGGTCTTCTCGCCATTAGAGGTGCGATGAAGGAGCGCCCGAGGGAAGAATAGGACCTCGCTGCTTTGATGTTGTGTGTGCGAAGGATGTACTATAATATATTTTGGGCTGACACCTCTCTGCCTTCTTCTCTTTCGTAGCCGGGCCTCGTGCTGCGTCAAAGAATGCTGTCATTGGCGGCGTGTTGCTTGCAGCGATTGAGGGGCTTGGCATCGTCATCACGAAAGTAATGCACCCGAACGCATGCATAAATTTGTGCCTCGCTCAGAAACGCACACCTGGAGCGCCCGAAGCTCCTAGCTAGTTTACAAAAGCACAATTTGACATGATTCTCATGTCTTCGTTATCTCTTCCTATACGTTTGATATTCTTAATTTTTGTGGTTCTCCGTGTGTCTTGTCTAGATGACGGCGCCTCCCATGCAAACGGCTGAAGACTACGCCCGGCAAGGTGAAATTGACCCCCTCGAGCCCCCTACCATGCCCTATTTCTCCCCGTCGGGACTCAGCGACATCTTCAGCTCGGGCCCTGCCTTTGCCGAGGCTCCTGACACGGCTGCGCTTGAGTCAACGCCGAACGTATCTAGCCAGCCCGAGATTACTGCACCAAGGACCAAGAGCTGGTACAACCCTTTCTAATGGACAACTGGGATGTGTACTGGCAAGCGGCTGTTTCCTTGAAAGTTTCGTCTCGCTTCAGAGGACCTTCAATTAGGGAAACGAAGACCTTTTCGCTGTACTTGCCGGGCTTGTTGTGCATGATTACTAATCGGCGCTATGCGCTACACTTCACGCAAATAGAGACGTATAGTTCAGTTGGCGTTGAAGTTTAAGTTAATCCTATTTCGGTCACGTCGTGCGGCATCGCCATCGAACATCGAACAATGCCCGGCTTGGATGTATGTCTCATGTCCTGCATCTGAACCTGAGATACTTCTTACAACAGGGAGAGTGAACTGAGGGGGGAACTTATGGGCACTGCCCATTCGCCACTCAGCTGGGGCTGGCTATCGGCTCCTATCCAATTCCCGCCGGTTTAAAGAAGGGAAAACGAAATATAAATATAAGAACTCGAACTCGAACTCAACTAATACAAACCCAAATGGCACAGAAGCCGATGCTGCGGGCAGAAGTGGGAATGCGCGTGCGTTGCGCAAGCAAAGCAAGTGCGGAATGATTCAGGAGGGAGAGGGGCATTGGCCAAATTCCTCGGAAAATTTGCAAAAAGCGAGGGATTAGTGGGTGTTGCGCACTCCGCAGAACAATAAAGAGGAAGGCGCGCGAGCAAAGAAGCTCGTGACATGCGGAACATGAGGTCCACTCGGCAGAGGTCAAAGTGTGCCTTTCAGCGCGCAAGGCGCCTATTGTTCTGCCCCTGAGCCATAAGAGGCTTTGACGGGACAGGAACTCCTTCCTCGTCCGCGGAGTGGCAGTGAATAGAAAAGCCCCCCCTCAAAAATACAAACAACAACATGCAAGCGGGCCACTCGAACTCGAACTAATACAAACCCAAATGACACAGAAGCCAATGCTGCCGGCAGAATTGTACGCGCGTGCGTTGCGCGCAAGTCAAAATCGTAAAGTGGATAGTGTGTAGAGGGCAGGAAGCATAATTCTTCCACCCCCTTCTAAAATGGAAACTGTTCATGAAATCATTTTGAAACCGGACTTAAGTCGTTTCTGCGTCTGTTTCTGCATTGAAGAGAGCGCGCCGTTGTTCAGTCTCTTGGGCACGCCGCGCCAGGAACCTCCGCTTCTCCTCTGGTGTCACTCAAGCGGGCCACTTGTGGCCTAGCGGTCCCTCCCTATCATAGAGCTAGACCCATAAATCTTCCAACAAACGCCACGGACGCTAGTCGTGGTCGTCCTCCAGCGTTCTTCGAAACCCTCGCAAGGCCCTCCACCTTGAGAGCAAGTCGATATATAAGATAAGATGGTTCATGTACTTCCAACTTACAATTCTTGAATTTATAAGAAAAAGGAACTGGAGTTCAGGGAGTCAACCCAACCCACTTGAAAGGGGCGTTTATAATCGAAGGCTCCTACATCCAGAACGGGGCGGGGTTACCCTCACTTTGAAATGGAAATAACGCGAGAAGGAAACAAAACCCCCTCCCAGCGCACCCCGCCTCTTGATCTTCCCCTTCCTATGCCACCTCGAAGAACCGGAACACATTTTCCACGGCCACCAACCCGCTGTCTTCGGGGTCCAGCGCTGCAATGAGCTCTGCGAACTTGTCTCGCGCGGGGCTGCCACACCATTCCAGTGGCAAATCACCGTCCGATGCGGCCAATCGGAGCAACAAGTCGACGAGGGCGTCACAGCTCACGAAGCCACCTGTGTTGGTGGTGCCAGCGCCAGTGCTGCCACCCGTCGGAGGCGACAGTGGCCGGTCTTGAAGCGTGGATAGCGGGTTCAGGTGAGCTGCTGCGTCATCGTTGAAGCCTAACGCTGCCGCTGCCGCCGCCAGCCCTTTAGTCAGCAGCGAGGATTGGTGGGCGTTGAAGTTGGTGTGATGCTGGGGCAGTACCTTGGGAACAGGCGGCGGTAACGGTGGAGCAACCAGCATCAGAGGCCCTCGAGTTAACGAAGTGCCTTCGAGCTGCCAATCGTCCGGTAAGGGCAAGCCCGAGTCACAAGCTTCCTCGGCGATGGACACCAGGGATTCCCCCGCCAGCAGTTCCTCCTCGGTACGTGTGCAGACCCACTGCCCCATCTCCTCGTGCGCGTGGCTGACGGTAGCTTTAAGCTTCGCCACTGCTTCTGCTCCCTTGGTAGCGCACCTCTTCAAGCGCGCTTCGCAGAGAGCCGCTTCAGACCAAATGGCATGATGCATGGAGGCCGGAGGCGGCGGAGGCTCGCAATCATTGTTGCTGTCGGCGCCGCTGGTGGCCGAAGGTTCATTCACTGCCACTGGAAAGCGCGCCTGCTGCCAGGGCGTGACGAATTCCAACGCCAGAGCTAGGCATTGCTCCAAAGGCGACATCGAGTCTGGTGATGCACCAGGCGATTCATCTTTCGCAGCTGCAGCGGCACCACCTTTGCCACCTTTCTTGGAGGGCGTCGCAGCAGGCGCCGCTGGTGCATCGGCGTGTTCGTCGTTATTGGGAGCAAAAGCAGGCGCTGTGCAGACGGCAGGCGCCAGCGGCCGCACTGGCGGTGCACCACTGGCCTCTGCTTTCGCCCCTTTGCCACCACCCTTGCCACTTCCTGCGTCGGGAGCATCCGGGGAGCTGGCAGATTCAGCGAGCGGCGGTAAGAGCCCCTCAGGCAGCACACCACTGCCCTGCATCGCCGCGGCATAATCCATGAGCACATGCAACGCAGTGGTGAAGCGCACGAGTTCCAGCTGCAAGAGCATCGCGTAGCACCGCTCGAGTGCTTTCACGCGCGATGCCAGCCACCCATTGGAGACGATGCTCTCCAGCCGCGCAACCCCCGCGGCTTCTCTCACTTCTTCGCTCGCCCACAGCGCCCACCTCAATTCCTCGCAGCGCGCTCGCAGCTCGTCCGAAGCCGAGGCCCGCAGCTCGAGGGGAATGCCGTTGAATGCCGCCAAAAAGGCCGAGCAGATCGCGGGCCTTTCGGCGTCGGGCCGCGTCAAATAGTCGGTGAAAGTGGCGCGCTGTTGTTTGAGCCAAGAAGCCGTTAAGAGCCGCTCCTGCCGCAGAGCGCGAAACACTTGCTTGGTTCCTGTCGTGTACTGGTCTTCCATGGTACTCCACAGGGACGCGAGCAGGCCACCGAGGGAAGGGAGCATGGTTGAGATGACTTTTGACGACTGCGCGACCAGCGGTGCTAAAGATGGCACTTCTCCTCCTTCGCCGGCCTCGCTTTCTCCTGCTGCTGCCGCTTCTCCACCTTCCATTCCTTCGGTTTCAGTGTCAGCAGCATCAGCGGATGATGGAGCCACCACCATCTCGGCCGCTGCTGCTGCGGCAGTTTCTGCAGTTTCTGCTGCTGCTGCCGCTTTAGCCTCTAAAAAGTCGGAAATGAGATGCACGCACTGCGCAAAGACGCCTTGTGTCGACAGGGCCGAGGAGTCCACTACTTTTACAGTCCCGAATGGCCGCAACAGCTGCAGCAGGGGCGCTACCGACAGATCATGGCTGGCCAGCTGTAGAGCCAAAGCTTCTGATGGGTTGGAAGCATCAGTGGGAGCAATGAGGCGCTCCTTGCAGATGAGGTCGTAGGGCGGGCGATTAGTATCCAAATGGTACGCTTTGTCTGTTTCGGGGTCAATACGACGCCCCAGTGAACGACGCAGCACCTAAATGCATGCGAGAGTAAAAGTGGTTGTGATGGTAGTGGTTAAAATCCCGTAAGCAAGCAATGAGATTGAGATAAAGAACAACAAAGAGGATAACGAACTAGGAATCGAACATGGAAATATCTGTGGTGAGACTTTTAAAAAAACACGCGCCAAGGCTGTCCTAAATTTGCATCTTCTTCACAAGCTCTCTTCTTCAACCTTTTCACTCACCGTTTCGCGATCTGCGTCCATCAGAAACACCAAGTCTACCCCGCTTTTTCCCGCCAAGCGCTCGTGAGGAGTGAGCACTTTTGGAGCCCGCACCGGGGCTAGAGGGCTGGCATAAGCCGAGGATGAAGTTGAAGTAGGGTCGCTGCCTTGTTGCTCGTCGTAGCCGGTCAAAGTGGCCTCTAAGCATTTGGCCTGGTTCGCCGTTTGGGGGAAGTCTTCTAAGGTCCACCCGAACCACGCCAGCTTCCCCTCCTCGAGTAAAGCCGCGTTTTCGGCATGCAATTGTTTGATGGCGCAGAGCACGAGGGAAGCGTAGAGAGCATCAGGCACCGAGTCGCCTTTCAAAAGCGATCGATGCGCGACCTGCCCCAAGGACAGCAATTCTCGAGCTACAGGGTCCATGTTTTCCAGCTCTTCATTGTGGATGCGCCCATTCTTCAGGTCCAGATGAGCGCTGATGGCCTCGCGCAAAGTGTTTTCCGCACTCAACGTCTTGAGTCGAAAGCGGTCGGCCACTAAGTAAGCTTGCTCGCTCTTCCCGGCGAAGCTTTTCCCGACAAACACCACGCGGAGTTCAAAGGAGGGTACTTTCGGCGGTGGCGGCGGCGGCGGCAGAGGTTGCTTGGCCAGCCTAGCTGCGACTACGCACTCGCCCAGTGCATAGAATGGCGGCGGTGGAGAAGATGGTTGAGAGGAATCCTGAAGAGCGGTGCCACTGCCATCTCCTGCTTTTCCTTCTTTCTCTTCTTCGACGTTTTCGCTTCCTTCTCCTCCCTCTTGTGCAGGTGAAGGGCTCACAAGTGGTGCTAAGCTGCGTGCTGCACTCTCGGCCTGCGCTAGAGCTTCGTGCTTCCATTCACCCGCATTGCTCAAATAGTCTGCAAGTTCTTCTGAATCCAAAAAGTCAGCCGCCGGGCATGGTTGTGCTAGATGGTCTTCTTGTGGAGCTTCATCGCCGTCTGCCTGCGTTGTGACGTCGCCCCCGCTGAGTGCTGCGATTCCGGCTGCTGAGGTGCCACCTTGACTGCTGATAGACGGAGACGAAGGAGCAGACGCAGCAGCAGCAGCAGTGGCCTCCGTCAAGGCCAGCTGTTGCTGTGATGGTTGCTTCAGAGTTGACGTGTGGCCCCATATGACGCGAGATGGTGCGCCTACAACATCGCCGTTATCCTCATTCTCCAACGATGATGATGACGGCACCATGCCACCATTGAGATTTTGCTCGCCGTCAAGCTCGATCAACGGCAAGGACGACACAAACACCTTCTTCATGTCGTTCCATTCCTGCATTGGGATCAAGAGACCCCCCACGGTGCTCGCTCCCGCGCCTTTCATCGCCGTAGCTTCACCAACGCCGCCATCTTGCTCGAAGCCTGAAGTCGCCAGGGCAGCGGTGTGCAGGTGCGGCAGCGGCGGCGTCGCAAAGCGCCGGTAAGCCACCACATTGAGAGCTAAGTCTACGGTGCGATGCACCACGGCGCGGCACAAGTCTTCGTTGCGCTTCCGCTGAGCACAGGCGCGCGCTTGGAGGGACATCCCGTACCGCGTGGCCTGAGCGTTAAGCTCTAGGGCATACATGCTGCGTGCATCGTCGAGGTGCGCGTTGTCGCGTTTTAAGGCCTCTTCAAGGTCCACGAGTCCACGGGCTCGCACTGCGTTGGAGCGCCATCTGATGTAACATGAAGGGTGAAAGAACAAAAGGTGGGATGGGAGCTGAGAAGAAAGAAAGGGGCAGACAAGCCGCGCAAGCACGCAAAATGCTGTATGCGGCATCACTTTCTCCTAATTTGGGGGTATGCCTCCAGCTCCTTTCTACGCACACAATTCCTCTCACCGTCGGTTCTCGGCCATCATGGGCCGATGCTGCGCCACCAGCTTGAGCGTGTCCTCCATGGCCACTTCGGCGATGGACGATCGCGACAACTGGTCCTGCAAATGCTCGGCTGCGCGCATGTGGTACTCGGACACCTGTCAGTGACGAGGAAGCAAGAGTGATCATGAATAGGGGAGCTTCTAGTGAAACAGGTTCGAAAAGTGACTTGGAGAAGAAAAAGAGAGACAAGAAGAAGAAGGTCCATAACGAACGAATGGCTCGATTACTAGGAGAGTTTTCAATCGTCCGTGATCTTAACAAGCCCCTACCTGAGCTTCTTCTCGCTCGGTTAAGAACCTTCGCCGCCGCCTCTCTCGCACGGCGGCGCCATCTTCTTTCTCGCGCTTGTTGGCCCGCACTGCTGCCAATCGTTGTTGCGCTGCTGCAGCCCTGGCACCACTGTCATATGCAGCATCAGCCTCCTGAGCCATCTCTTTCGGATCCCGCTGCTCGTCTGCGGCCGCGTACTCGATCAGCGCTAGTTTGGCTTCAAAGGTCTCAATTCCATCCGTCACCTGCGAAGCGGCCTCCGCCCTCAATTTGTCTTGCCGATTGGCTCGCGTGGCCTCCATCTTCACTTCAACGTTACGCTTCACCTGCAGCCGAGCCTTCGCGCGCTCCTGATTGCTCATCCAGATCTCTAAGCCCCGCTGCTCGTACGCTTCCATGAAGCTTCGGTTTTGCTCTTGCTCGTAGAGCCGCGCTGCGCGTGACGCCGCGTCCGCCGCCCCAGCAGCTGCCGCATCTTCCTGTTGGCCTCGCTCGACCTGGTCGCTGAAGCGCTGGCCAGCTTCGCGAAACGGCGCCAAGTGCGCGTGCAGGATCGCTTCCGTTGGGTTGTCTACCAGCTGCCGGATGGCTTGCTCAAAGAGCTGCTGAGACGCTGCGTCATAGCCCGGTTTACTGAGCCGCACCGGCATGTTGGGCAGAGGCATCACGCCTCCTTCCCCGGACTCATAGACGGAGGTAGGCGCGCCGCCTGCTTTCGTCGTGTATGCTTTCAAGCGGTCGAGCACCATTTTCACCTTGTAAAACACCGTCGCGGCAGCCCCCGGGCGGCCTTTCATGATGGCATACGCCATCTGTGCGTCAAACTTGACGCCCATGGCCCGAAGCACCGGTTCCACCTGAAGGAAGAGCCCAAACACATAGACAGCACAATGCACAGCCAAAGTTACTGTATTGATGTACACACATATCATCTCATACTAGGTATTAGCTAAGGCTACGACGAGATCTGTCCCCTATGAATACATGAGTGCTCAAAAGACAAAAGAAGGCAGTCAGGCCAATCTATGAAATTGACTAGCGCACCAGGCAAAAATTGTTGATTTGCGCGTCAGGATTGTGGGCAGGCCTCAGAGCATCGACAGCTTTCAGTTGGTTGTGCCGCCACAACACTTCCCCGAGCAAATAGCCGTTGCTCAGGTCCTATAGCACGCACAATTAGTTCACAGTTTAGAGTGAAAACGGCAAACAGCGTTAAACCACACCCATAGCAAAAGACGGACCGCTTCGAGTGAGTTGACTGGCAGCGAGAGTCTTAAATCTTGGTTCATCCAGTCCATCAGAAGGTCGGCCATGGTTGTGGGCGCTCAAGTGCTTCACACTTAAACAGCGCTGAACACCGGACCCGACCCCTCCTCGTTGAGCTCTGATATATTTTTCTCTTTCCTGTCGGGCTCGTTGGGTTGCGTGCTGTTTGTAAACTAGAATATAACTTAGCGCCAAAAATTCTCCGAAGTCTTGCTTCCTTTCGTGTCCTCGTTCTTCGTCAAATCAATTTTCTCCCGCTCGCACTCCGAGGCCCATTGATAATAATAGAATGACATCTTTACAAGGCGGATACGGTGTGTCGAGAATTCTCTGATTGCGCATACTTTATGCTCGACAGCCTAGACTATTTTTGTGTTGTTATCCTCATTCGAAGTCTGTAGTACATCCTCTAGCTCGCAACTCTCAACAATACCCGAAAAACACAGGCATTTGCGGTCACAAGAACACGTATTCGTCCAAGGTCAAGGAAGGGAACTATGCTGAAGACAATTTCGGAGCTGTCTTTGCTCCTACGCGAGTTGGTGCAAGGTGAGAGGGGCTAGCTGGCTGTCCTCGGATCTTAACACGAATTGTTATTCAAGTTTTCGTGTGTGGCAGCATTCCTTGGGCTAGAATTTATCTAATCAACTTGCCTTTGCTTTGTCCTAGATTCACTGAGACCACGGATCACCGTCGCAACTTCCGAAATCCTACGGAGTTCGCCGGGAAAGATATGGGCCCTGTGTCCACCAAAGAAGCAATCGGTCGGGGCGGTATTGACGCCACGATTCTTTTCAACCACGGTCCGAATTGGCTCATCAACGATAAGGTGATGCCATCTGCTATAGGATTACTCGTTTACTTTAAGCTACAATCGAAGGGCTAGTATACCTTCGCATCATCTCACTCTACTTGTTCGAACATCTGCGCTATTCTTGTGCGCTAAATTAGGTGCGTTGGAGTGAAGCAGGCCCGGATATTCTAGCGAAGCGAGCAGCTTTTCTCAAGGCGGAGGCCGAAAAGGTGCGGTTGAATTAAAAAATCTATGCCCTTTTTATCTAATTCACAGTGATTATCGACATTCCTGAATATGTGCATGCCTGCATATCTCGATAATGTGTGCGCTTCTATTCTGCTGCAGATTTCGATTCCAATCAGCGAATCACGAGCGGCCACGGCTGCTCAAAAAGACCCTAATTTTACTGTAAAAACGCCTGAGGGCCCCGTGGAATTGCCCGATTTCTCTAGGAGATCAACTTTCACATACACGAGCGCGCGGCAACAAGCGTAGAGCATGAACGCTGGGTACGCATCATTCACGGATTTAATTTCCGGGGTATGTCTTAACCTAGGCCACGGGATTCTCGTCGGTCAATGGACGTTTCATCAGCTCCCATGTTGACATTTACCTTAGATGTGTATTGAATTATCTTCTTTCAACTAGAATTAGAACAGACAAGATTAGTGGCACTGGCAGCGCTAGGTTAGGATCACCACCTCGAGGTCGACGTGCCATAATCATAAGTCATATGTACTCGAACTCGAACTAATACAAACCCAAATGGCACAGAAGCCAATGCTGCGGGCAGAAGTGGGTTCCGATGTTCGAGTTTTTTAGGGCTTTGGGGGGCGAATTTTGATCCAGTTCTGACCTTACCTCCATTTCACTTGGCCTTAGTTCCAAAAGCAAACCCCCAGGAGGCAAATGGTGTGCTCAAGAAGTGCAGTGGTAGGGGCTGGGGCTGTGGCTGTGGCTGAGAAAAAAATGGCACTTGGCACTTCGATTCGCGATTCGATTGTTCGATTCTTAAATGATAACAAAAATAACCCTGTACGAGCTTCTGTACTTCTGTAATGTAGTGGCTACTGTAGTACAAAAAGCTACGTTGCTACAGTAGCGTCGGTCGGGTACGATATACTGTATATGCACTTAGTTAACCAAGCTAGTAGCTAACAGAGATTAGACATGGCTGTTAAGCTGGACTTCAGTTTCTAGTATTTAAAGTTAATATGGCGATAGGCGCAACAGCAGCATTAGTGGTAGTGGAGCAGGAAATCTATCCATGAGAAATATACCGCAGCCGAGGCCAGGCAGGGGCCTTAACGTAACGAGACACTGTGAGTGCTAAACAAGAAAGATTCCAATATGGGCTCCGTAAGCTTTATCACCATTCTTATAGTCGTGTTGGCACTTTCACAGGCTGGAAGTATCCCCGAGAGGCCGACGACTGTGCTCTGGGATGTGACATTGTCACGTGCCGACATCTTTCGCCTCCTGCCTAGCACCCTTGATAATGTGATTGGGCCGCTAAATGACAATGAAACGGTTTACTACTACAACCCTGGCGCTCCCTTGGCGCGCCTTGAGGGCATCACGTTTACACCTCCGCTTTATGGTTGGGGCCCGCAACGATCACTTTCTTTTCTTGAGGTCGAGCCCAGGCAAAGCTACTACTGCTCGGTGCCATTGGAGACGCTGAACGAGGCCCTCGTCGATAGTTTAAGAGGTTTACCGGAGCGAGTGGATCAAGCACAAACGAAAGGCGGGCTGTGGCTCTCATCTCCTGGCGTGACGGCAGCGATGCACTTTGACGCAAGCGACAATTGGTTGAGTCAACTCGAAGGTGAAAAGCACGTTTGGTTAGTGAACCCTCGCGCGTGGCGGTTGCTGCACCTCTATTCTGCTCTGCATCCCCTCGCTCGCCAGTCTCAGGCACCCTTCGAAGGTGGGCCAGTGGCGTTGCTAGGAGCTGCCAATGGCACGTTTCGAGATGCTCTGGCTGTGGGAATCGAAGAAGTGGTTCTTCAAGCGGGCCAGTCGCTTTTTATTCCAGCTTTTCACTTCCATCTCATTTCAGTGCCCAAGCAAGGAGGACCTTCCATTTCGATCAACACCTACCTTGACGCCCCTCACAAGGCGATCCTCGGAGCACTTCACCGACGACCCCCTCTATCCAGTAAGGCAATTCTCTTTGATGCATTAACGAGCGTCTTTAATTCGCTTGATATGGACCTTGCAGATCTTGGTAGAGCGGTTTTAGACACTCGATGGCAGCACTTTGCTTTGGATCCATTTCTCGATGGCGACTTCAACTCTTCCTTTCGTATGAACACACTTGGTGCTGATAATTCCTTAAGTTGCCGAGACCTCCGCATTGATGGCACTGTTGATGAAAGCTATGCTGACGCAGCTAAGCAAGAGGCAGCGGTTCTGTTGCCTTCTTTCCTAGAGTTGCGCTCTCTGCTGCCGGATGCCTTCGAACTCATCTGCGCAGACTTCCTCGAAGCAACCACTGCGAGGTCCTTGGGTACTGAAAATGTTTGGCGCTTTTTGAGTTGCGTGGCTGTAAGTTGAATACTTTCGATTTTTTGGTCTAAGATGGCCCTCGTAGCTCGCGTGTCAGGGCAAGATGCTGAGGGAAGACCCACCGCATTTAAAATTGAGCAAGTAGGAGTAGCATACGCGCAGGATACATTAGTTGTAAAGCATAAGTCGACTCGTGGGAAATCCTGAGATAGGTATAGTTCTATGGCTCTTGCGAGCATTCCGCATTGCATTGGCTTCCTGATTTGAGATTTGACTTTGACTTCTAGCTTTTAACTTTTAGTTGTTTTGCTTAGTGCATCTACCTCATATCATATCATCTCTGACATACAAATCGCAGAGTTATTTAAAGGCGCCCTACGTGCCAATACGAGTAACAACAACGGCTGCATTGGCATTGGCATTTCACATATTTGAGAACACAGAGCACTTAACGCAACGGCTGAACACAACTGGAACACAACACCCGTACACGACTTTTTTTTCAACAGCACAGCTCGTGATAAACCGATAAACCCGGTATGAACAGATCTTTACACATTTTTCTTGTACGACAGGCAGTTGAGGCAGTTGCTGAGGATGGTGAGGCCGTAAGAGGGGTTCGTGAGGATGGACTCGGGGTGAAACTGCACTGCGGAAATCGGTAACGTCTTGTGCTCCAGCGCCATGACCTGTGAATGGGCATCGTAAAGCAAGGAAAAATATGATGAATGATATTTCTGAATAGTCAAAAGAGAGCAACCCCTTTAGACCCAACTACTTCCTTTTCTCGTTTAAAAAGCGGGGTAGTAAAGAATTGGGTAACAAAAAACCTTTAAAGCATCCCTATTACCTTCTTATTTTCTCTTACCACGCCGTCTTCCGTCGACGCAGTGGCACGCAGCTCGTCCGGCAGCTCCAGAGCATGCAAGGAGTGGTATCGAGCTACCTCAAAGGTCGGCGGCAGCCCCTCAAAGACCGGCCACGCACCCTGTGTCAGGTACTCGGAAGTGAGCGACAAGGTGGAAGGTTTTCCGTGCATCGGGTAAGACAGCACCCCGAGTTTGCCCCCGAAATGCTCGCAGATGCCCTGTAAGCCGAGGCACACTCCAAACACCGGCACTTGCATCGCTGTGACCTTGTCTAAAGTTTGGCTCAGCTGAAAGTCCGTGGGGTTGCCCGGCCCAGGCGACAGCACCACCAAGTCCGGCATCCAAACATCTGACGAGCTGCTGCTGTCGTCGTCATTGCTGTTGTCAACTGCCGCTGCCGCAGCTGCCGCATCGAGGAAGGCGTTCGCAAGGGCGCCACTGCGGCGAGTGCACACGTCCGCTCCCGTTTGCCGCAAGTAATTGGCTAAAGTGTGGACGAAGGAGTCCTCGTGGTCGATGAGCAGCACGCGAGGCGGCTGCTGGTCTGAGGAGTCGTTGTCACCGCTTGGGACTTTGAAACTCGCACTGCCAGCAGCAGCCTCCTCCTTGTTGTCGTCGTCGTCATCTGCGGCGTCGGCACGAACCAAGGCATCGAGCATCGCCGACGCTTTCAGCTCGGTTTCCCGCTCCTCGGCCTCGGGCTCCGAATCAAAGAGCAAAGTCGCGCCCGCGCGCACCGTGCCAACGCCGTTGCGGACGTGCACGGTGCGTAAGGTTAGGCCGGTGTTGAGGTGCCCATCGAAGCCCACGAGCCCGACGGCGCCGCCGTACCACTCCCGGGGCGACTCCTCGTGCTTCTCCACGAATCGAATCGCCCACGTCTTGGGGGCTCCGGTGACCGTAACCGCCCAGGTGTGGCACAGAAACGCGTCCAAAGCATCGAATCCGGGCCGCAAGAAACCTTCCACGTGGTCCACGGTGTGAATGAGACGAGAATACATCTCAATCTGCCTCCGCCCTACTACTCGCACGCTCCCAGGGACGCAAATGCGCGACTTGTCGTTGCGGTCCACGTCCGTGCACATGGTGAGCTCCGACTCCTCCTTGGGGTTCGCCAAAATGGTTTTGATCCGTTGGGCGTCTTCGAGGGCGTCGGCGCCGCGCGCAATGGTCCCGCTGATCGGGCAGGTCTCCACCCGAAGGCCTTGGGGCGTCTTTTCGCACCGCACGAACATTTCGGGTGACGCCCCTACCAGATACTCCTGCAGCCCCAAGTTCAGGAAGAAGCCATAAGGGGCAGGGTTGCGGCGCCGCAGTCGGCGGAAAAGGGTGGAGGGGGGCACGTCTAAAGGCTCGACGAAGGTTTGAGAGAGCACCACCTCGAACAAATTGCCCACAGTGAACTCGTTCTTAGCCAAGTTCACTTTTTCGCTGAAGGCGCCCGGTGGCGTGTCTCGCTTTTTCAATGGAGTGGACGTCTCTCCTTCTTCTTCTTGGTAGGGCTGAAAGAGTTCTTCCGCGCCTTCTCGCGCCTGCCAGTTGGTGGTAGCCCCTTCGTAGGTGAAGTCGTACCGCAGCTCCCACGCGTCTCTCTTCTTGGCGTCCACCACGATGATTTGGTCCGGCAAATACAGCACAATGTCCCGCTGTGCGTCGCTCCGCTCGTGGCTTAAAGTGATGGGCTCAAATTGGAAGGTTAAGTCGTACCCAAAGGACCCATAAAGCCCGAGCTGCGTGAAGAAGGAAGGACGAGAGGGGTAAAAAGAAGTACAGTTAAGTTCATGAAAGTGAAAAAGAAAGAAAGCGGAATATGAGTCGCAAAATTGTATTATGTGTTCTGCTACAAGTAAAGCCACTGACAATTGAGAACC
>Ga0307979_1001437_pt1 | contig 16924 bp, 23 predicted proteins | sample OrgLakmetage1058_FD_201833 | JGI IMG/M metagenome (GOLD analysis project Ga0307979, IMG submission 201833) | Saline water microbial communities from Organic Lake, Antarctica - #1058 | ecosystem: Environmental > Aquatic > Non-marine Saline and Alkaline > Saline | place: Antarctica: Organic Lake...
TATAAGGACCTTCATTGACAAGTGACGTGTATTTGTTGCATCGATGTGTGTTTTTGTGCTCGTCACATTCAGCTCTCTGATCCCCACATTCTTTTCACTTCTTCTTCCATTCCCTACCGCTCAAACAATTCTTTCAACAACAACCACTCCTCCCCTGTACATCCCCTCAGATGCCCCTCTTGCGCAGCAACGGCCTTCAGCTCTTAGGTCGCCGCGAGGGTCTGGTCAAGGAAAGCGCCTCGGCTGCTGCTGCTAGTCTCAAGAACAACCGCGGCTCTGCTGCTGCCTCCACGGCGGGCTCGGGAGAGGGCATCGACGGCACAAGCGCGCGTTATGCGATCATGATGCAAACGGGCGACAAGGAAATCTCGCTGGCACCCCTGGGATCATGGCTGACTTTTCGACCGCTGAAAATCGACAAACGAGCGTTTACGTCGCATGCCGGTGGCAGTGGTGCTGGTGCTACGGGTGACTCGTCTTCTTCTTCTTCTTCTTCATCGTTAGCTGCCAAGAGCAGCAAAGCGAAGAGTGCGGTGCCTCTTTCGTCAACTTCGGTGAAGCGGTCCTCGCTGTTGGAGAAGTTGAAGCAGGAAAGGGAGGAGCGCGCGAAATCGGACCCGGCCTTCCTGAAAGAAAGCAGCGACACCAAGAAGAAGAGCAAGGGCAAGGGCAGAGGAGGAGGAGGCGCCAAGAAAGGGTGCGTTTTTTGAGTTCATACATGCTTGCACGCTTGTGTGTTTTTGTGCCTATTATGATATGTATTCTGTGCCTTGTGAAGTGAACAAACCCTGGCACTTCAATTGCGAGACAAATATTCTCACACCTTCGCTTTCCATCTTCCTTCCTTTTCATCGTCGGCTTTTCTTTTCTCCCACTTTTGTCTTTTCCCCACTAACACACGCACGCACGCTCCCACATACCAGGGATTGGGACGGCTACGACGACAAGAGCTGTGCGTTGGAAGAAGGGCACGGTGGGCTCGAACTGCTGGACTATGACGGTACTGTGTAGTAAATATTAAATATCAAGGCCCAAGTGTTGAGATAAAGGAGCATCTCGTGTGGGGGAGGATTGAGAAGGAACCAGGAAGTTTTCTTTCATTTGTGTACTCTCAGGTTTAAGTGTGCTCCCTTCAGAGGAACACATTTGACAAGTACACTTACCCATCCTTATAACAATGAAATTCTTCTTTTACTCTCTCCACCCACAATCCCCATTCTTCCTTCTTCTCCTTTTTCAGGCGGCGACGGAGATGACGTGGCAGTGGATGCCGACGGTCGAGCCGGCGGGATCGCGTCGGACGACGAGGCGGGGTCCGACGGGCGGGACGACACTAGAGCCTACGACGCCAACAACCAGAAGCACGGAGCCTCGTCGTCGTCGTCGGAGAGCGAAAGCGAGGGAGACAGCGAGGACTACGAGATGGGCTCGGAGCGCTACGCGGCCAGGCAAAAGCGCGACAAAGACATGTGGGCCAAGCTGATGGCGGAGCAAGAGCGCCAAGGGAAGCGGGGGAAGGTGAGAGATGGGACAAGAAGAAGAGGAAGAAGCACAAGGAACAACGCCTCGCTAGAAATCAAAAGATGAATTGCTTGTTCTTTTTCTTCGCGTATTCTTTGTGAACTGTCCTTGAACCACCCTGTTTTTGTTTATTTGGCTGAACCTGCTCTGGTGCTTGAATGCTTACTACAGGGCGGCGGCGACGGCAGCAGCGACGACGAAAGCGACGATGGCACTGGCAGTTTTGGTCGCAAGGGGAGTAAGGTGCCAAGTCGCGCAGTGCAAATGCTTCAGGCACGAGCACAGCAGGCAGCAGGTAGCAGCAGCAGTGGTGGCGGGGTGAAGCGAAAAGGGCGAAGCAACGACGACAGCGACGACGACGACGAAGACGGTGCTAGCGGCGGTGGAGGCAAGCGCTTAGCAAAAGGGCCTTCTGACAGTCCTAGCACTGGTGCGAGCCACCAGTCTCAAACCATGACCAGCCCTGGAGCAGCATCAACAACAGGATCAAGCCAGAGTGCTGCTGCTGCTGGCGGTGGTGGAGGAGGAATCAGTGAGCGAGAAGTGCGGGCGGTGTTGGAGCAAGCGAATGGGCGTATGCCGTTCGTGGACCTGAAGAAACGGTTCAAAAAGCGCATCAAAGCGTCGGAGACAGCGCGCAAAGAGTTTGTGGCGGTGCTGCAGCATTTGATCGTGTTTCAAGAAGATGAAGTCGAGGGGCGCATGTGCGTCCTCAAGGGGCGGCAGTTTTCATGAGATTACGGCAGCCGCGATCATGTGTTGCAGTAATTTGTAGCCAGTATACGAAAGGTGCCGTTGTATTCATAGGTTCGCAGGTATAACTCTCACTCTCACTGCGAAATCTGACTTAATTTTGGCCACTACCTGTACCTGGACGCGGAATTTACTGGATTAGTTATTTGTTTTGCCCCCTTGTCCTTGTCTTGCTTCTTGCTTTGCACTTACACTGCTTGCACTGGGGATAATTTTTGGCCTGCTTGACTGGCCAACTGGCCAAATCGGCCTCAGCATGGAGCTTGGAGTTACATTTCAACCCGTAACCTAGAGCAGACGACAGACAAACCTATTCCGTAGCTCTCTTATTCTTTTTCCTTTCGAGTTAATAAAAATGTGTTGTGCTGCCAACAATACCACATCTCTCTCATGTCCTTCGATGTCAGTCGTTCCGGAGAATATGCCTAAATCCGAGGTATGATAAACGGTCAAGAATCGGTGACGGGAAGCCAGTTGTAAGTTTATTTTTGGAATAATACTGATGATGCTGATACTAAAGCAGTGCCCCTTGCCCCTTGGAAGGCCACAATTAAAAAGACGAAAGGTAATGTGGGCTTGGAGTTAAATGAACTCCATGTTTTTGTCAACGCTGGAGGACGACCACGACTAGCGTCCGTGGCGTTTGATGGAATATTTATGGGTTTAGCTCTATGATAGGGAGGGACCGCTAGGCCACAAGCAGCCCGCTTGCATGTTGTTGTTTGTATTTTTGAGGGGGGGGGCTTTTCTATTTACTGCCACTCCGCGGACGAGGAAGGAGTTCCTGTCCCGTCAAAGCCTCTTATGGCTCAGGGGCAGAACAATAGGCGCCTTGCGCGCTGCAAGGCACACTTCGACCTCTGCCGAGTGGACCTCGTGTTCCGCATGTCACGAGCTTCTTTGCTCGCGCGCCTTCCTCTTTATTGTTCTGCGGAGTGCGCAACACCCACAAATTCCTCGCTTTTTGCAAATTTTCAGAGGAATTTGGCCAATGCCCCTCTCCCTCCTGAATCATTCCGCACTTGCTTTGTTTGCGCAACGCACGCGCATTCCCACTTCTGCCCGCAGCATTGGCTTCTGTGCTATTTGGGTTTGTATTACGTAATTCGAGTTCGAGTTCGAACTCCATGTTTTTGTCCTACTACTTAGAGCTTAGAGGCCTATGGCTAATTATTTGCATTCACTGCTTCTTCAAGAATTTTTTTGATTCCACAACCTTTACGCAGCTGCGAGCCCTTGTCCAGCTCTTCTCTTTTGAGCAATTGCGGGTCCACTTCATCGCATTGCTGAGCGTACGGTGAATCTGGTTTGTCCACAAGCAAGCGCTGCACCAAGTGGTTTGCCACTGAAAAGTCTTGGTCTTCAGCAGCTTTATCAAGAAGCCGCTTCATCTCTGCATCGCTCTGCGGCACGCCTCGGCCATCATAAAAATGAAAGCCAAGATTAAATAGTGCCTTTGGAATTTCTTCGTCGACTGCCTTTTTGAACCATCGCACAGCCTCCTCGTCGCTCTGCACCACACCACAGCCTTTGGCAAACATTTCCCCAAGCTTATTCTGCGCAACCGCATGCCCTTGCTGAGCCGCCTTCTCAAACCACCGTGCCGCCTCCTTGTGGCATTGTGTCAAGCCATGGCCTTCCGCAATCATATTCCCAATGCATAAGTGAGCTGGCGTGTTTTCTTTCTCGGCTGCTGCATTGTCAATGCACCGCGCTGCTTCGATGTCGCTTTCTGTGACGTCAATACCAATTTGAAACATGACTCCCAATTTATACTGTGACTCCGCATGGCCTTGATCAGCTGCCTTTTTGAACCAGTGTACTGCCTCGACATCATTTTGAGGTACTCCTCGACCTTGCGCGAACAAATCCCCGAGCTTGCATTGAGCATACGACTTTCCTTGGTGAGCTGCTTTTTTGAACCACCGCGCTAATTCAGCGTCGACCTGCGCACTGCCCCAGCTTTTTTCCACCAGATATCCAAGGGTATACTCTGCGCTCGAAAGCCCTTGGTCTGCTGCGGTTGCAAAATGCCGTGCTGCCTTGAAATCGCTTTGCGCAACGCCGCGACCATCCATAAATGCGTACCCCAGATGAAAGTGAGCCTTCGCGTACCCCTGGTCAGCAGCTTTCTTGTACCACCGTACTGCCTGCGCAAAACTTCGCGTCACACCACAACCTCTATGGAAGTAGATTCCAAGTCTACATTGCGCCTCCGCGAACCCTTGGTCGGCTGCTAATTTTGTTAAGCGTGCCGCCTGCTTGTCGTTTTGAGGCATTCCGAGACCTAATTCAAACATTGCTCCCAGCCTACTCTGTGCTTCTGCTGATCCTAGGTCAGAAGCTTTTTTGAACCACCGTGCTGCCTCTGCTTCGCTTTGCACCACACCACGACCACTAAGAAACAATTTCCCTAATTTAAGTTGCGATTTCATATGTCCCTGGTCAGCTGCTTTCTTGAACCACTGCACCGCCTCCGCGACGCTTTTATTCAAACCACTGACTACCACATACAGGACCCCCAAGGAGAACTGCGAATTAGCATGCCCCAAGTCAGATGCCCTTTCATACCAATGCGCCGCCTCGACGGAATTTGGTTTCACCCCGAAGCCTCCTTCATATATCATACCTAAAGTATGCTGAGCTTCCGCAAACTCCTCATCAGCTGCAGCCCGCAATCCAGCAATCGCAGCATCTAGTTCACGCTGCGCTAAGGCCGGAAGCGCACGCCACGACGCATGGCCTTGATCCACCATCTGATAAAGCGCAATAAAACGCCGGGCGGCCTTTTCATAGATCTTTTCAGGCCCGGGTGGCAGCTGAACGCGGCATAAGGGGCACACTTGCTGCACTCCAAATTTCCTCAACTCTGCTACACATGAGCCGTGAAACTCATGGGTGCACGGCAGAGTGCACGCTGATGCATCGGTCAAAGGATACAAACAAATACTGCACTCTTCCCCTGTGATTGCTGCTTTAGATGCTACACTTTCCTGTGCAGCGGAAGAAGTTTCATGCCGCAACGTCCGATCGGCTTTGGAGATACAGTGTTGCTTGTGGCTGGCCTTCCAGTGCGCCCGTTGGCAGTCCTTACTGCAGTATACGACTAGCCCACATCGACCACATGTGAGAAGTCTTGGAGCATTATCTCTCCCTTCAACAGCGAAACAATAGCCGCAAATACTGGCATGCGGAGACGGCTTTTTCTTGTCCGAATTTTTCTGAGATGAGAAGCACAAGAAAGCAGAGGAGCATCACGCGCCCGAGCAAAACACGATCAAATTCGAACAGAACGTAAAGGGTTACGATAGAGAAGACGTGCGCCCTTATACTTCAATTGCTGCAATACCGCTCACCTCAGAATCGATTGTTGCAACCGGCATTGCGCCAAGGAGTCGAGGATTCGGGGTCTTGGAGAGCAAATTTCAAAAATTCAAAAATATGCGACGGGATACAGGGGCTGACTTCTCTAATATACTGTATTAGTACATCATTATGCTGTACTAAATTATGTACAGGTACGTATAGAAGACGACGACGACTGCATACTGACGACTGTACTGTAAGTACTTTAGAGGCCCGAGGTGGAAAGTGGAAAACAATATACGTCGTTATGTACACCTGCATGTACTGTCCTATAAATTTCTCCTGGGATCGTGAGCGATGAGCATAACTCCGACTTCTGATGCGCTCCCCTATAAGGGAGAAGGCACACGAATTCGTCTTTGGTCTCAAACCCGAGGTGCTATGGAATTGACTTACGCGAAATACCTACATGACGAGAAATAGTCCATGTGCATGCGACATGAGAAACACGGGGATTTTCAAATGAATTAGGTAAGGTTCATTCCAAAAAATTGGAGATACCACCATGCCAAACCCTATTGATGATCACGTTATACACGCGGATCCTTCAGAATAGGAATACGAATATATACTGCTGCCGCCGCTGCTTGCCGTGGGAAGCATTTCAACGAGGTTAGCTTCATGGAAAAAAGACCAAAACAGTTAGCAATGAAAGTAGGTGTGGGGTTATTGTGTATTGTAACTATCTGTGGCGGTATGTAATACATTTGAATGGGGATATTCCTTCGAGAGTCCCCCAAATTCGAACTTTATAAAAATAGAACTTCGTACTTCTATCCTTGGGGCTATTTGCTTCTACTGCCATGTCAAATCCGCAATTAGGTCAGTGGGGGTTATGGATTGCCACTCTTGAGATGGGAAATAACTGGAGAACTGTCTCGTATACTCAATACAAATAGTGCAATGGGCATTCTGACCCCGCCGACTTTTGAAAGCAAACAGACGTCGATGCCAGATAGGCACATCTGGAGCGCGCGGATAAGTGCTGCCTGTGCAAAAAAATATCATCCCTAAGTTTGTTCTGCTTGCTCTTGCTTTTCTTTGAAGTGGGGGCGTGTAGATGTGCGGATTAAATTGAATTCGAAATTGTATGCATTAATAATACCACGGCTTGCGCTCACGCCCACACTCAGGACTCCCGTCCTCCTGCGTTTGTGCTTCTCTTGCTTCTGCATCCATTGTTGCTAAAGTACTAACAGAACTTTTTGCTTCAGTACTAGCACCAAAGCCTCCAGCAGGATCACCATCAATATCCACAAAATTTGAGCGCCTCCGCATAGTAATGAGTAAGCGATGCATTGCGCCCCCTACTGGATCTCGCCCTACGGCAACTACCTGTATAAGGAGAGGCAAAAGAGGAGGAGCTCACGAAGACAAGATGCGCTACGAAGCTACCGAGGCGATAGGTTATAACATTCAAATAGGCCGGCGAACGAAATTTAAAATTAATTATCGATTGTTTTCCTTCTTTAAGATAAAACGGAGCGTTACTCGTGCCTATCGATGACGGTTATGATTGCTATGTCCTCACGCTACCTTGAGGGCTGGGTGCGCTGGTAGCAGGGCTAATAATTTTGCTTCGGCCAATAATTCCCGACCCTCTACGTCATCACTTGATTGGGTGACATCATCATCGTCATGATGAAGATAATCCGTAGCCCCAAAGTCCGAAGCCACTGGCAAGAAGAACACCAGAGAGCCGTTGGGCTTCAAGCAGCGGTCTGCCAATTGCAAGAGCCCTGATGGTAGGGTAGCATTGCACGAATTTAAGACAACCGAGCAACCGAGAAATGGTGAGAAAGAGTCTTTGGACTTCAAGCAATCATCTGCCAATTGTAAGAGGCCAAACAGTAGTAGTGGTGTGTGTTAATTAGATCAAGAACGACAAGAGACAAACAGGTAGCTTAGACGATGAGTAAGTTTGAAACACTTGAAAAAACGAACCATCAATTCGCTCCGAGAGAGTTGATTGAAATTCTTGCCCAAATTCATCTTCTTCAGTATCACATTTACTGCTACTGCCGCTGCTATCGATGTCACCTTGGTCTTCATTACCAACCTAGTCAAAACACAAGCGTGAAATCCAGGGTAAGTCTAGACCCAGATAATACTGCACGCCTTCGACGTCGCCTCTTGCAAAGAGTCACTGCGAGAAGTTGTGAAGCAATGAAAATAGGAAGGGTTTACATTCGTAATGCAGTACTTCTTTTTAGTGTTGTATACATGTAGTATACTATGATCGAATCACATCTTTATGGTTACCAGAGTGGAACCATTGTTTTCGTCTCACCTGATGTTGTTTTGTTTCTCCCAGCCATTCTCGTTTGCCATAAGGCGGATCCGTCACAATTGCGTCAAACCTTCCGACTTCAAGTCCCTCTTCTTCTTCTTCACCACCAACACCACTGCCAGCTGTCACAGCTGCTTCTCGTAAGAGTGGCAAAGCTGCATCAGGCAGAGTGGCCGCATCTGCACACATGAAATGAGGTGGTTTCAGACCTCGGTCCTCAAAGTTCTGCTCAATCAATAGAGATGTTTCGTTGCTGTCTTCCACTTCTTCCTCTTCCACTTCTTCATCCTTATTTTTATCGTATGCTGAGTCATCAACGACCGCACTCCGTATAGAACTGCCATTCATCAAACTATCAAAGTCTTTGAATTCCGCAGCAAGGTCACGTGCGCTCACGCCAGCTACCAATACTATCAGAAGAAAAGAGAAGAATGGAGAAAGAGGTAAGAGAATTAGAGAGAAGAGAAGATTAGTGAAGAGGAATAACACGGCATTTCGTAATTAATGAAAAAAGGCAATTCCCTTTCTATGCCCCACATGATCACCTTGCTGGAGGGCGATGAGTTTGCGCATGCGTTTGCGGTCTCCTCGCTGTTTGGCCGCTTCTTCGGGCCGAGCCGATATGCGCCCGGTCAAGACCTGAGGAATTATTGTGGTTTGATTGACAAGACAGATATTGAAGTAAGAACAGTGAGACGAAAGATGCATATGCACGCAGAAGGAATGAAGCTGTTTGAAGTGTAACAAACAAATACAAGGCAAGAATACTCAAGCTGCCTCTCTGTCTCCCTCTGCCATCCCTTTTCTACACTTACCAGTGGATCAATGTCGCACCCTAATGACGTAAGTGGGTTCGCACCAAGCGCTGCAGCAGCCAATAAAATGCCACCGGTGCCGCAGAAAGGGTCCAGAACCTGTAAAATAGAATATAAAAGAATATATTTATAGGCGCCCAACATCAAAGAAGAATGCGGGCGCATGCACAAACATGAACTTGAATTTTTCCAACGGGCATGGATATCATTATGAGCTCAAGTGGCAGCAACACAGTAAAAGTAGAAACAACAGCAATAAAAACAAGGCAAAACGAAAACGATGGATGTAAAGACCATCTCAATACTTACCGCACTTCCTTCCTTCACCCCCGCAGCATTGGCCATCACGAAGCTCATTTCAGCGTCCATCGAGGTCGGACCAATGAACCGCCTTTGTTTCACACTATATTCGGACACCACTCGGCTGTTGAATGCGGTCTCCCGCGAGGCATGCGATGAGCATGAAGATGTTGAAGATGTTGTTGTTGTTGTTGATGTTGATGTTGACAAAGATGATGATGAGGTTGACGATAATGTTGGAGGCGATAGCGATCGTGATTCTTGCGGCAGTTGCTCCTCCTCTTCCTCTTTCCCCTGCTGTTGCTTGAGATGATGATGAATGAGCTCTCGACCAAAGTATACGCGCCGCAGAGGACCGCCGCCTTTCTCACCGCCCGCCACCTTTTTGTTGTTTGTTTGATTGTATAAATAGGGGGAAATTATTGTGGTAAATGGATCATGATTGATTGTCCTTAAAGGAAAAAGTACAACACCAAGATCTTCATTTCATGTTTCAGAAATCCTTCTTCAGATACGCACGCATGCATATACATATATTTCAGAAGTCTACACTCCAACATGTCCAGTCTCACCTCTGACGTCCGATCTTCTACGACGTAAATGTGGTGGTCGGCCGCCTGTAAGGACACCCTTCCCAATCGCTCTAATGTAGCACCAAATACGGCCAAGGTCTTTCGCAGTTCGGCGCGAGTTACGTCAAATTCTCCTTTGCCCTTCTTCTTTTTTATAGAGGACGAGGCGCCATCTGTTGCTTCTTCCCCGTTCTCATCTGCTTCTCCTCCTCCTTCTGTATTGTCCGAAGATATCATATTAGTGCGGACCCGGCCGCTGTGGTGCTTCCTGCCACCTCCTCGTCGCACTCGCGCGCACCTAGTATAGTATCATTGAAATATGAGGAAGCAAGCGAAAGGAAATGAGAGTAGGATCCCTCAACCTTAGATGAAAGAAGTGTGAAAGATATCAATAAGAGCGTGAAAGATGCAATTACAGTGCGTGTGTGTAACCTTCAAAGAAAAGCAACTATTTTTCATTTTACCAAGTGCCTTGTCGAACAGCCTCTACAGGGTCATAATTGGCTTTAATCTCATTGGAGGTCGAAGCAATGGCAGCTGCTGCAGCCGCTGCTTCTTCATGAGTGTCTCCATCGCCCCATACCTAGCGTGCGTGTAATTTACCAGAGCTATACATGTAAGGGAAACGAAGCACATGCGAGGTTGAAAAAGAAATTTAAAAAAAAAAAAGCAGAGAAAAAATAATAAAACCAATCAAATATACATCATCCTCTCCTTTCTCTCATCTCTGTCATCATGATAGGCTACATAAACTTGAACTCAACCTTTCCTATCTTCATCCTCACACCTCATAAAGCGCCCGCACGAGCACACAGCGCGCCGCCACTGCCGAAGCTTCCTCTCCAGAGAGGCCTTTCAGCCACAGGAGCACCTATTCCACAAAATACACCAAAATAAGAAGGTTGAGCCGAGGAGAGGTGCACGCCGAAATTTCGAGATGTGCTCCACTTTATCTTGGAAAGACCTATCATTTTCAAAGCAAGACTAGGATATACCGCTGCACACAAAGACGGAGCACAGGGAGTGGAGTCGGAAAAAAACAGGAGCTCAAGCGCAACAATCTCACCGGCGGCACTTCTGGCCCTTCGTCAGGAGCAGTAGTCTTCCTGCGAGGACCAAGCACTCGCTGCCAACCGCCGCCGTACACCATACTAGCGCGAGAGGAAACTGCTGTATCGGTGGCCGTGTCTGTTGTACTGTTAGTAGTAGTATCAGTGCTAGGGCTGGCGAAATTATCACTGCTAGTGCGCACGCTCTTTGAAGCAAGGCTGCTAGCAGCAGCAGGGTCAACGAAGGACATGGCGCTGGCATTGAGCTCAGGAAAGAGAGCTGCCGCTACCGCACGAAATTCGTGCAGCCTGTCGAGTACATGTACATGCAGTGATCGCACACAGCAGTAGGTGGCTAAGGGTGAGATCATGCATACTTTGCAGTTGGATGGGTATTGCATGAAGGAAGGAGAAAGATGGAGCGAGAAATGGAGTAAGCCGTACAATAGATGAGTATAGAAAGTGTGCAGAAACACTCGTGAAAGGTCAATATATTTTAACTCTGCTGGAAGAAAGAATGCACTTCGATCGCAAACATCGCTAAATCCTTGCTAGCGAGCTAGCTTGGCCTATGTTTGAGACCTCACCGAAACGTGGGGTAGACATCTCGGAAATGTACGAGTAATGGTGGCTCATTTCTTCTTTGATGAGGGCTAGAGGAGGTAGCCATCGTGAATGCTCTACTAGCGCTGCTGACATCTTTACAAGTAGCGTATCGTTGCACGCTGTTCGTTCGAGATACACTTCGAGTGTCGAATCTAGCACCATCCTGCGAGTATAACCCAACCCTAGGAGATCGAAAGGGACGGCTGCTCCGTAGGACTGCATTAAACCTAACGAGTTGCAGCCCGGTGGAGCTCGGTAAAAGAAACGCCACGGTGCTGCACCCGACTAGGAGGCCAAAACGGCCAAGCACCATTCGATTAAGTTCAAAAAAGTAGCAGTGAATTTGTAGCTACAGTAGCTCTAGGGGGTGACGTAGAAGACTTTAATAATTCATAATTCAAGCAGCGGAGCATTTGGTTCTACAATTCATTGAGAAGCAAGCCTCAGATGGAGCAACTACTTCGAAATAGTGAAACATCAACGAGGAACGAGGATCTGATAGCTGTATCGTTGTGTCTCCTTTCCGGATTCGATCCATCGACGTTTGGTGAATGTTGATAGAAGAGGTCTTCAAATACCCAAAATTTTTGATCGAAAGTGGGTTGAGGATCTAATTTGCAAAGATCGTTCCTCCCGTTGAGCTTCAGAGTCATCTTCGTGCTCCCCCCTGAAGGGAGTTGCACGTTGATGATAATGCAGTTGGGAATGGGTCAGACGCGCAAGCGGGCATCCTGACATCTCGCTCTGAAGGGTCACGGGATCGGGGGCGATTGCGATTGGCCTCGGCCCACTTTTTTTCTCCTCCGGTGGCCATGGCCCTCACGGAGAATCCTGAAATGAACACACCAGTAGCTGTCGAATAGAGACGGAGGGTCAGACAATGACCTTAATCTCGAACTCGAACTGGAGTCTCCAACACAACCCCAAATGGCGGGATCGGAGGTGATTGCGATTGGCCTCAGACGGTTTTCTTTTTGGTCGCAGCACTCAAGAGGAAATATTCACGTAAACACTAAAATTTATGACCGTTTCAGTCGCTCGGCCTCCCTACTCACTGGTCAAAACGTAAGAGGACTTACACTACCCTCCCACGATTTTGACTTGCGCGCAACTCACTCAAGCACGAGCGTACACTTCAGCCCGCAGCATTGGCTTCTGTGTCAATTGGGTTTGTATTAGTTCGAGTAATTCGAGATGAAAGGGAAGCTCTATGACCCTATGAGTCGCTAGGCCTCCAGACTCACTGGTCAAAACGTGAGAGGACTTCTCTAAACACTAACCTCTTTACGATTTCGACTTGTGCGCAGCGCACGCGTGTACACTTCTGCTCGCAGTGGCTTCTGTGTCATTTGGGTTTGCGTTAGTTCGAGTTCGAGTTCGAGTGTTCGAGTGTTCGAGTTCGAGTTCCAAGGAAGAAAGGAGATGGAGTAAGTAGTAATGGTGGAGCGTCCACGGTTCTTGCCGTCGATTTGGCATTCGCACACTTCACAGCCACAGCAACTGAGGACAAAAGAGGCATAAGAAGGGGTGTCCTCAAAATTTAAGTGTGCTGGCGAAGTCACTTTCGGTATGAAGGCGACTAAGTGCTCCAATCGGCGTCATTTTTATGAGCCGGGAGGCTGCGATCTCGTTATAGTGCTGTGAGCCTGACACAGAAGCTACCTGAATCTGCTACCAATTTAATTTGACACAGGCCCCGAAGGACCAAAATGGCATCATAACCAGTTTCCAGTTAGAGGGGGCTGAAAATATTAAACTTTCTCCTGCCTACGAATTTTACTTTAGCGATTTTTAACTGCGCGCCCTGCACGCGCGGACATTACTGCCCGCAGCTGTGGGTTTTGTGTCATTTGGGTTTGCGTTAGTCCGAGTGCGAGTTGGTTTGCTGCCGGCAGAAGCGTATGTGCATGCGATGCGCGCAGGCCAAAATAGTAATTCGGGTATGCATAGAGGGAGAGTTTAACTTTCAACCCCTTCTGACCTGGATTGCGAGTTTAGCTGCCAACAGAGCATCAAGGGTAAGTAGTTTCGATGGGCATTCGGGGTCTGCATGATGCCCCGATTGTCGAGCATAAGCCGTGCCCACTCACGATGGACAGTGGGTGCCAATGCGCGGCAGAGCACCTTATGATAATAGGCCTTGGCTGTCTTCGGACTCCTGTCGCCTTAGTAGGTGAGATACTCTATGATTGCATTGGCAAGAAATTCGAAGTGCTTCGACATCTCCCCGAATGCGCCTACCATCGGGCCAAGAACCAAATACATCTCGCTGGTCCCTCTGAGGCGGTTCTGCAGGTCCTTGGCTCTCTTGTAGTTGCCTTCGTTGATACGCGGGCGTTGGTAGGTGTGTTGCATTTGCCAGTGCAGTCGCTACGATGCTGTTGGCGTCTACCGGAAAAAGGGTCTTAGGGCTAGATGGCATCCTGCCTGTTATCTGTACTTCTCAAATCCAGTCCCCCTCGGAGGCGGCGCTGAAGAGGGTCTTGACGTCAACGAGGATCTCTTTGGAGCACGAAGGGGCCGCATGGTCGGTGTCAATATCCTTAGTAGTAATATCGGAGATAATGCGATTGAGAAGCCTAAGGACTCCTTTGGAGGTTCGGACTTTCTTGAGTTGAGGAAGGCGATAAGAGATCTGCGAGAAAATTTGAGGCCAGACTTCATTTGTTTTCAGTTGCTGTTGCTGCGAAGTGTGCGAATGCACAATCGACGGCACGAACCGCTGATGCGCCGCCATTACTACTCCTTCTCCTTTCTTCCTTGGTTGTAGTGTTTTCGTTGATATTTCCTCTTGAGTGCTGCGACCAAAAAGAAAACCGTCTGAGGCAAATCGCAAGCGCCTCCGATCCCGCTATTTGGGGTTGTATTGGAGACTCCAGTTCGAGTTCGAGTTTAAGATCATTGTCTGACCCTCCGTCTCTATTCGACAGCTGCTGGTGTGCCCATTTCAGGATTCTTCTTGAGGGCCATGGCCACCAGAGGAGAAAAAAAGTGGGCCGAGGCCAATCGCAATCGCCCCCGATCCCGTGACCCTTCAGAGCGAGATGTCAGGATGCCCGCTTGCGCGTCTGACCCAGTCCCACCTGCATTATCGTCAACGTGCAACTCCCTTCAGGGGGGAGCACGAAGGTGACTCTGAAGCTCAACGGGAGGAACGATCTTTGCAAATTAGATCCTCAACCCACTTTCGATCAAAAATTTTGGGTATTTAAAGACCTCTTATATCTCTATTATCTTTGATTGCCGCTTGCTCACGGAAGGGAGGCATACAAACAGGAAGAGAGGGAGAGAGGTGCAGAAGTGGTAATTGAGTACCTGTACTTGAGGTGTAATAAAAGCTGTTTTTGTCTCGACGTGTAAGTAAGAGGATGTGACGGCGGACCATACTTATAATCCATTACCTGCACTACTACTAAATACTACATAATTTCCTACCTATCTTCCTATATTATTTTATTGGGATTTTATTGGAAATTGTGGTTGGTATGGGTTATTTGTATTTCTTATTGGTGATATGGGTTGGTAGTGGTTGGTATAGATTCATACTACCGCCGTGGCTGAGGATGGGGCGGTGTTTCTTACAAGCCATGGCCAGGGCTCCCTATAAACACAATGGATGTCAAATTCTTGGGACAGATGAGCTTTGATCACTTCAGAAGATTAGTAACTCACACCTCGCTTATTGTATATCGTATATCCTGACCTGTCCGTTGAGCACTGAGCTCAAGGAACTCAGCATCTTCAAAGCAATTGTGAATAGAGGTGTTTGCTGGCCGTCGGCCATGGAAATGGAAATGGAAAAGGAATAGAGACAATACAGTGCGCTGCGGTCGTGGATCGTGAAGCGAATTTACGCGAATAAAGATAATTCGAGACCGAGAGTTCTGCGCTTTAATTTAATATGCCTATGTCTATATACCAAGTCGCGACTTGCAGGGTCATCGATTTCGGGGTGAAGTGCCACAAAAAGCAGAAGCAACACTCGAAGCCTTATTTTAGAGAAGCAAACAAGAAAAGGATTAATCAACACAGCGAAGCAATTCAAATGCAACTGCGTCATAACTCTTCACCCTAGTCATCATTCGCACGGTCGCCCAAATAAACCGCTCGCTCCAGCTCATACAATTTGGCGGTAAATTTACGGTTTTTCCGGCGGGTTAACGTAACGTCTTTCTTGAACTGAAACCGCTCTCCTAGGCGCTCCCCCGCCTAATTAGTAGGTGGACGCAAAAATATAGCGAAAAAAGGAAAAGAGACTTAATAAACGAATGAAAGCTTTATCCCCCCCCAAAAAAAACGACGCAAGATCAATACGATCATAATACGTCGTTGAATACAAAGTTGCCGCACAGCCCATTCGTCTCTGTACCTTGTGTTTGTCCGTTGAGGAAAACCCCGTAGCGGCAGCAAATCTCGCTTCGAAGAGGCGCTCGGCAACGGCGTACAGCCTGTATTCGTGTATATTAGGGGGAAAGACGCAACAGAAGTTGTGAGAGAAAATTCAGACGAACTTAGTTCTAGGAGAAGGTTTCGAGATGACGGTATGTTGAACGAGAAAAGTGCGAAGACAAAAGGGATGCAAGAAGGAGGGGGGCAGGATCGAAATGCGACCTTGGTGCAAGCACATTTATCTAGACATACTAGGCACATGTATAGCGTGTGCAGGCTAGCAAGCACATTCTTTCTCACCCAAGGTCAGCTTTATTGAGCTCCACTAACAGCTCTAAATCTTCGTCGTGTCTGCGACTGCCATTTTCTTCTTCTCCTCCACCTCCTCCTGCTTCTTCTTCTTCTTCTTCAGGAGCTCCAAATGCTGCTGTCGTCACACTTTCAGCAGCAACAGCTCTTGCGTCGGTGGCAATGACTTCCTGGTGCATCTCTTCTCCTCCTTTTCCTTCTTTGTCTCCACTCTTTGCCTCATCCCTTCTATCTCCTCCCACTCTTGATGTTGCCACCTTTTCTTCTTCTTCTTTGTCATGCCCCCATCCTGATCCAGCTTTTCGTAGCACGGGTAAAGTCTCATCAGCCAGCAAATTCCTTCTTGTTGTTACCTGCGCTGACTTCATCTGGCGCTGTTGCTGGTGGTGTTGGCGCGGCGGTACAATGGTCGCAGCCGCAGCGGAGGCCTGCACTCCCAGAATGAGTTAAGAAGAGAAGGTAATCATGACTGGCTAGGAAAACATGTATACTTGAATTTTCACAATACGACGTTAAAAAATTAAACGAATATGTGGTTCAAACGCGGAAAACACTCTGGCTCCTCAGAAGATTATAAAGTTTAGTCTCCACTTCTTGCTATTTACTAATCATACCTTGCGTTTCTTTTCCAGTTGTGCTTCGGATACAGGGTGTGGTGACGTCATGTACGATTGGAATTTCTTCAGTTCCATGGGAAAGGTCAACTTCAAGAGCAACATCGAATCTTCGAACCTATTGAGGACATGATTAAAGGAAGAAAGAGAAAAAGATAGAAGACACGAAAAGTGGATAAGTACAATTGAAGCAAAAGGAAATGTACTACGGTAGGGATGAGCAAAGGAAAAAGTCAGCAATCTAAATTAAATCAGGATATACGTTTTGGCCTTGCTCAGTTCCTACCCTCCAGACTTCTCTTTCTTTGCATTGTGCCTCTTTGAATACCTCTTACCTCTT
>Ga0307979_1001438_pt1 | contig 16923 bp, 17 predicted proteins | sample OrgLakmetage1058_FD_201833 | JGI IMG/M metagenome (GOLD analysis project Ga0307979, IMG submission 201833) | Saline water microbial communities from Organic Lake, Antarctica - #1058 | ecosystem: Environmental > Aquatic > Non-marine Saline and Alkaline > Saline | place: Antarctica: Organic Lake...
AATGCCTTAAAGAAGAGGCCTCCGTCGCCTCGACCTAAAGCAACGAGGCCGAGAACGTCGTCACAAGTGACCCGTTCTATGGCAGCTGCAGACGATCGATCAGCTGTGACGGTCACGGTAACGGAAGTGCAAGTAGCGAGCGCAGTGAAGAAAGAGCCACTGAAACCAGGCTACTTGCCATCTGCACTGGAAACCACTACAACGACGACAACTACCACAGCAACCACCTATGCTGTATCGTCGGTAAGCATTTAATTTCACTTCTTTGCAGATGTACCGAGTTTTTCTTATGTAAGTTTCATTTCCTTTTACCGCTATTTCACATCTTCATCATGTAACTTCCTTACACATTTCAAGCACTTTCCTCTTTGCTCCATTCATTTTTAAAACATTTGCCTGCACGCACTTCTGTTTGCTTGTTCTTGTGTGCACGAACAGGTGGGAGTGTTGCGGTCCTTGCCAAGAGCGCAGTGCGGCGCTGTGATGGCCCACGAGCTAGGTCATAGCTTACTAACACTAGAGCGCAGCGACCAAACCAAAATCAAACCTGAGGTACATACCGTAGTAGCCAAAAGGGATTTGGTTTTCCACTGCTATTTCTGCGTATTCTTCACTTGCGGTCATCTACACATGCGCATATTAGTACAAAGTTACCTCTTCTGCTCAAGAAACGGTTCTTACGCTGATCTTAGCCCGAAACATGCGACTTAAGGTCTCTAAACTACTCCTTGCTCAGCTACTTGGCTATTTGCTCAGGTGGTTGAAGGGCTGTGCGAGCTTTTTTCGCACTTGTACCTGAAAAAAGTAGCGGGCGATGTTCCTACTACTGCCGAGTCTTTGGACAATCGCACCAACTCAGCAAATTCACCAGAACGAACTCAAGAAGAAGCCGCGAAGTTCCTCAAGCTGCACTTGCAAAACGAGGACCCGGTCTATGGAAATGGTCTGCGCGGAGCTTTGCATGCATTTGAACGCCTTGGGCAAGACTTGCCAAGCTTTTTTGAACAAGTTAAACTCAAGAAAGCGTTTCCGAAGTGATACCAGAGGAGGACCATTCACCCCAACTATGCTCATGGTGTTGTAATTGTACCACAGAAAACTTCTAGCTTCCAGATGCAGCTTTTTGTTTGTATCCTTTTCTTTGGACTCACCTCGGACTTGGACTTCGAAGTGGAATTATATGAAGGATCGTGCTGCCCCACAAGCTATCTTCCATGCACCACTCCACTTATCTAGCTTCTAGGTGCTACCGTCCGTCAGCTGCTACGACCAAAACATAGATAACAAAAACTTCGAAATTATCAAGCGAACTCTGTAACTACTGCGGTGTGTAAAGTGTAAATCGGATGATATCACACAATGATATACCTTGGAATTCAACGATAAAAAACGGAAATGCATTCGCCGATATGGGCTTAATTTTGTTGAATATTAATGGTCAAAATTCAACAAGCAAATCTTAGGAAGAATAGCCATTGAATAGCCATTGCTCGCTTAAATTTCAGAAAGCTCGTCCACTTCAAACGGGTGTCCTTCGTTGTTCAGCACGCAGTAGTCCTACAACAGCAGCACGGAGAGATGAGGAGGGCTATATGAAGCGCAAGAATATTTTTTTAACGATGAAAGAAAGCGATGCTGAAAGATAGGAAGAAATGGTGGAAAAAGTAACAGCGCTGGCGCTCACACGTTTATACACCATAGGGACAGATGACGAACGATCTTTCACATCGGCAAAAAGAGTTGCACGGTGGAACATGCCATCAACCTGGGGAGAAAGCACACAAGGTATGGTGCAACCACAAGTAAAACTGAACTCTTACGTTGTAGGCAGCCACTGCTTTGTCGCGCGACTCGTTGAGCAGCTTCTTCATAGCATCGCCCTTAGGGACGGCTTCTTCCTTGGCGCCAATGCCAAACAACCCACCTTCCTTCTTCACCTCTTCGCCTGCGATCCATTGCGCATGCACCACCGTAAGTATATGGATGAAAAGACGAAATAGCAAGTATACAAGTGTACTACGATCTTTTTCATCTTTTTTTATTCGCAAGATTAAGCCATCTCCTGCATGTGCACGTGAGAGCAAATACGCACATTTTTTTCTAGCCCCCTATTCATCTCTTACCAGTCGCTTTCTTGGCCAGCAAGTTTAGTTCAGCCGCAGCCTCGCGAATCTTGATCACGTCCATCTATGGTAGAGAGGTAGTGACGATAGATAACAATGCAAATTAATGAACAGGGTAGAAGCGAGGTTTTATGCAAAGCATTGTTCATGCATCCAGCTTAACATCACGCCTACGTAGGTGCTGCCATCGTACCAGTATCTTTGTCCCTACTCTCTCATTCAACGCGTGAGATTGTTGCGAGACTACAACGATTTTTTCAGCGCGACTCATTCTATTCATCGCTCCTGATATACCTGCATGGCGACGCTCTTGGGCGAAGGGCTGGAATCCGAGTAAGTAGCAGCCCAGAGATCGAGCGCACCGAGGTAAGAATTCACCACTCCCTTCTTGCCAGTGGCCGTCTTGATGCCCTCGTAGTCTTCGGCTGCAATCAGCGCTCGCAAGTCACCCGCTAAGAAACCGCGGATTGCTTCCACGCGGCTCCCGTAGCTGAATATGAGCCAAAAAATGGGGGGGGGGGTACAGCGATGTGTTATTCAACGCAATAAGCACGACGGTAATGTACGGCGCCATGAAAAGCACGAAAGTTGGGGCTTCGAAAGACCAACTTGCTAGTTTCACAAAACATCTAGATGTCTTATCATCTTAAATAAAATGTAATAAAAAAAACTTGTGCTAGAGTCAGTCTCTTTATTCAAGCAAGCACAAAGCGAAATAACAACTGATAGCAATAACGAGCTTCCTCCTTGACTGACCGGCCCCACGACGCAATTTGCGTAGATCGTCCTCGCGCAAACGCTGGCTCCGGGTTCACGAGCCCGAGAGCTTGTGCACCTAGGAGCGCACCAAAGACACCTGCCGTAGCGTCCCGACGCGAGACTGCAGCGCCCGTGGTCTTAGGCTAACGTGAGAGAGACGTTGCGCAGAGGAAGAAAGTTCAAACAATGCATGAGCCAAAAAAAATCGCGAATAAAAAAAACTATTTGACGGTGACATAAGATGTAATCGACTGAATGCTGGTTCTTAACACATCAAAGGGCTCTCCTGGAACCAACTCTAGGCTGGTGTAAAGTAGTTGAAGTCGGCATGATACATCTCTGCAACCTCTAAAATGGTCTACCTCAGCTGCCACAGTCAGAGCCTGCTTCTGGCCAACAATGCGGCTTGGCGTCACAAACGCCTCGGCGGACGAAAATAGGGCGAAAAACACTGCGGCCTTCATCATGTTGCTGCTCAACTGTTCGTTAAACACTCTACGGAGCTATGCTGATTGCTGATGATGTATTGCTAAAGCTGACGACGGCTGTGATGACGTGAGATGACGTATTTTTTATTTTTTTAGCTCTCTCTGCTTCTTCGAGCTTTTGGTGAACCGTTTAGCAGCCCTCCCCTGTATTGATTTACCTACTTACTGTACCGAAGCCGCGACGCCGCGACCCAGCGGATATCGGACGTGCAGGCGGACCTACACCGTGCTCTCAATTCACCAAGCAATGGAATGTGTCGTATAGATAAATCCTGGCCAGAGATTTCTGTGGCTACGTCAATCTGATGCTCTTGCGAGGCTAACTCGCAATGTAACCAAGGCAACGACAACGACAACGACAGCGGGATACTAGCTTCCCTTCTTCCTAGTGTAAGCTGCCTACTTATTTCCTCCTTGTTGGCCCTTTTATTCCGACCTTTTGGGGATCTGTTAAAGAAATCAGAATAATCGACGTCGATGTAAGATATTCAGATGGAAAGCAGTGAGACAGACCACCCGCTTTCTTTATCTTCTATCTCCCTTTCTTGGCTATTTGCTATTCGTCAGCTGTTGCCTTTTGATTTCCTGCTTGTAAGTTCTTAGCCCTCTAATTCCGGCCCTACGGGGTCTGTGTTAGAAATTTTCATAATCGAAGTCTATATAAGATATTTATATCTAGATAGAGGACAGTGAAAGTAAAACAGACAACCGACAACCGACAACCCCCTTTCTTTTTCTCCCATCTCCGGAGCGCCGGAGTTGCGATTCCCGTTTCCGCGAAATTCCCGCGCGATGGCTAAAAAATTCACTTCACGTGAATTCCGCGTGAATACCGCGAGTTTTCCGTGCCATAGTCATAAAGGCACTGCCCAATCCCCGTCGCGGTCGCGTCGCGGTCGCGTCGCGGTCGCGTCGCGGAATTTACAATTCACGTCTGGCTGGTAAAAATTTCCCTTTCCACACAGTCCCAGTCCACAGGAATTCAGTGGGATTTCCCGCGGGGCGCGGGGATCCGCGAATCCTAACCTAACCCATCTCCCCAATTGGCTTTCTTGGCTATTGACTCTTCTTGGTCTGCTGTTGCTGTCACTGTTTTACTAGTAAAAAGTCAAAATTCAAAAAGAACGAAGCGAGAACACTTTGCGATAACTCGATAACTCTTTGTGCTCAGCCTATCACCTCCGTCAATTTTCATAGCTGACAGCACGCAATAAATTCCGTTCTGTTGCTCTCCTTTCAGTTGAGCTCAAGCTCAAGTAACAGGCGCTTTATTTGATGGCCTTCACCGCCTTGGCAGCCGCGTCGTCCAAGTTGTCTGCGTTGATGATGTTGAGGCCTGAGGCGGCCAAGATTTCTTTGCCGGCGGCCACGTTGGTGCCCTCCAGCCGCACTACCAAGGGGATTTGCAGGGTCAGTTCCTGGCAGGCTTTCACGATGCCCGCGGCAATCACGTCGCACTTCATGATGCCCCCGAAAATGTTCACGAGAATGGCCTTGACCGTGGGGTCGGAAGTGATCACTTTGAAGGCTTCCATCACTTGCTGCTCCGAGGCGTTGCCTCCCACGTCCAAAAAGTTGGCAGGTTTGCCGCCTGGAGATGTGAAGAGAAATGAGAGAAATGAGGAGAAAAATGTAAGAAACGCTAGACTGGCGTTCAAGACCGAAAGCGATGCAAAAATAAAGGCGACAAAAGAGTGGCAAAGACCAAAACATTTTCATAGAGGTCATTGGCATCACTGCGCGCATAACACTTCTTTACATACTAGATGCGTTGTAGCAAAGAACTCTCTCTGGTAGCGCCTGTATGCTCTTTCTTGAATTCCCTGCCCCAATTCCCTCATACACCCCCCTCCCATCAAGCATTTTTGTTCCCCTAAGAAGATTACCGTTGAGTTGAATGATGTCCATGGTGGCCATGGCCAGGCCTGCGCCGTTGACCATGCACCCGATGTCCCCATCCAAGCCAATGTAGTTCAAGTCCCACTTGCCCGCCTGTCCGGAAAAGAAAACGACACAAAGAATAACGAATGAATGAAGAAAGGAAGGAATGAAGAAGAAAATAAAAACGAAGTTGCGTGTCAAACCGTAAAATTGTCTTAGTTTGCAGGATATAGGAGAGAGAGGTTCAGAACGAGTTCGAGAGAAATGAGAGAGAGAAGATGGGTAAAAAGAAAGTCCTTTACTCTCTCTCTCTCTCTCTCTCTCCCTCTCGAAGAACACATTTAAAGACATGTAGCAAAAAAAAAGGGTGCATGCATGTGTCCATCGCATTTACCGCCACTTCCCGGGGATCTTCTTGGGTCTCGTCGCGCTTGGCGTGCAGGTCCTTGTGGCGGAACGACGCGTTGTCGTCGAAGCCAATCTTGGCGTCCGCCGCCATCAGCACCCCTTGGGAGTCTTCTGCCAACGGGTTCACTTCGACCTGGATTAGGGGGAGGGAGTACATGTGAGGGGGTGAGCACATTACATGGACGATATAGTGCACAGAATGAAAAGCGACACTCAAGGAAAAAGAGGAAGGGCTGCGTACAAAAGAGAATGTGCAAAAAACAGTGTACAACTAGGAATCAAATGCCCTTTCTTATCACCCTCCTTCAACTCCATCTCCTGGCAAATGCATTTACCATGGTGCAGTCTTTCTCCACGAAGAGCTTGTAGAGGGCTTTGACTTGCTCCTTGGCCTTGGCAGCGTCGGTCTTGCACTGCAGGCCGGCCACCACCTCCGCTGCCTGCGCATCGGTGATTCCCTCAATGGGGTGAATGGGCACCTTGATGATGGCGTCCGGGTTCTTCTCCGCCAAGTCCTCGATGGAAGTGCCGCCTTCCGCGCACGCAATGATCACCGGCCCGCCGCTCGCGCGGTCCAGCAAAATCCCAAAGTACATTTCGTTCACCAAGTCCATTTTCTTGGCCAAGAGCACGGTGTTCACCGGCTTTCCACCGGGGCCCGACTGCTTGGTCACCAAGGTGCCCCCTAGCATTTTCTCCGCGAACTCGGCCACTTCCGAAGTCTTGATCACGTGCACGCCGCCCTGGAGGCCGTTGGTGAAGGTGCCGAGGCCGCGCCCGCCGGCGAGAATTTGGGACTTGATCACTACCTGCTCGTCGCCAATCTTGGCTGCAGCGGCGACGGCCTCGGCCACCGTCGAGGCAGGAATGCCCAAGGGTACATTCACACCCATCTATAATGGTGGCGTTCGCAGATAGAACAAAAGTATGGCAATGAAGCAAACAACGAAAAAAAGCCCAACTTATGATGCGCGGAGAATAGTTCAAGGGTGTAGGATTCAAAAGCTTGGTTCTATAGTCTATGACTTATGAAATGAGGCAAAGCAATGTAATGTATGAAGAGTTGTACTCAGCGCATACGTAGCAAAACATGTACATGCGATACATTCTCACTAGTCCCAAGCAATTCACTACTCAGAACGCAGCTCGTTGAAAACTTGAGCTCTTTTGGCTCTTCATAACCGGACAAAGACACATTGATACTACCGCCGGATCTTTGCCTGTTCGACACTTGGATCTACACTACCTCTGCCATCAAAGCTGACGACTGGTACTCGTGAATGTTCAGGTAGCGCTTAGGCACAGCCGTCACAGCTGGTGCGCGGGTCGCCACGGCACCGGAAGCGCGGCTCAGCGCAGGGGTAAGTCTCCGCATGGCCATTTCGTTTTGATCTGCCAACAAACAATCTGCCAAATATCTGCCAACCTGTCAACAATACAGCGAAGAAAACTCAGTACTCGTCGTACAAAATCAAGAGAAAAGGGCGACAGCCGGTCTCTCGTTCTTACATTCTTGTTGGTTCTTCTTCAGTTCTTGTGTTTGGCCCTGAATCGTCTGATGATGCGAGGTCAGTAGTCAGTTGTCAGTAGCCAGTAGAAGTCTCTAAAAAATGCTAGCTTTGACGCGCCAACTCTGTAGAACTTGCTTGGTCGAGGCACAACCATGTTTAGGGAGGGCATCTCCTCATGTGTTCCTCGTGCGGCCGTTCGCTTCGAAAGATGCCAAGAAAGAAGCGAAGACTGTGAAGAAGCCTAAGAAGAAAAACAAAGCAGTAGCGGTGCGTCGGCGACGTTCGTTGAGGCTAATGCTTACTTAAGACTATAACCAATTCAAGACCCTAGATTAAAGTTATGGTGTGCAATTAATTTATGTCGCGCTATGCGTACAGATGACCACTGAAGAAGAGTCCAAATCGAACAAGGACTTCAACATGATGCTTTCCATTTGCGACAGCCCACGACGGGCCATGCCCGAGTTTTCAGAGGAGCGCAAGAAAGAAATGTTCGAAATCGGCCGGAGGTAAAACGGAGATCGTCTCCATTTTTACCAATTCTTGAAATGAGTATCCATTTTGCATAGCCCGTCTACTAAGTTGTAAGGATTCGCATGTACATTTTTGTGAATAACACGCATGCTTGCGCGGGCAGGTACAACCAGGAAATGTCGCGGCAGCACAATCGCTCCAACTGGGACCTCCAAATGAAGATGGACTTAAAAACCGCGGCCATGAAGGCACTACCTCCTGATCAGCTCGAATATGCCATGAATGTGAGGAAGTTCCTGTAGTCTTGTGTTTATGTATGGAGAAATAGAGGAGGAGGGCATGTTTTAAACCCCGAGTTGAATCTCACCAGGTATTTCACAACCTAGCATCTTCCATTTTTGAGTACTTGACATACTTACTGCGACTGGCGTTTTCTGATTATTCTTCTTCAACTTGCAGGTGACTATGGAGGACTGCGCGTTTCCTCTCGACTTTCGGCACCCTACGTACTCGCCACCTATCAAGGGTTACAATGCGATGGATTATGCGACGGAATCATCATAAGATGGCCATATGGAGCGAATTAACTGAATTCGGTGTCATGTGGAGCGAAATTATTTAATTTGGTGGTGTAGGCAGCCACGCGGGTTGAGTTTAGACTTGTTCTGCTCAATCGATGACACTTGATTAGTAGCCAATAGTAGATAGTAGCCAACAAAGAACAAAGCAAGGGCATGGGCGCTGGTATCTGGTATTGGTATTAGTATTAGCTCCAAAAAGTTTAAAGTTTATAGCATAAAAGCGCATTTCGCTCTGGCGCCTATATTTCGATACGGATTTATATCCTCCAGGAGCTTCAGCTCCGTAATAGGACTCAGGACTCTACAAGATTTAATTGGTCCGTACGTCTTCAATTCCAATTCTGATCTTCAGAACAATTTTGGATTTGTTGGAATTTTTTTTCGAGAATTTAAAATTTCCATAGAGTTCGTCCGAAGGTTGCGAAGCTTTCGTTTTGAAATCTGTGGTTGCGTAACTTTCGTCTCAAACGCTCCGAGGCGTACGCTAAGTTTACGAAGCTCTCAACTTTAACAAGAATTTCCATTTCTACTTAGTAAGTAGTAACTCGTAACGTCCGCGATGCTCTCAAGAAGAGCGCTTTGTTTCGAACTCTTCGTAAGCTTCACGAACTCGCGAAGCTTTCAACTCTAACTACTTTTAACGTTCTGCAGTTAATACTGGACTTCACTACGATTCAAGTAATGCACCAAGTGCGTCTGATATTACCTCTCCATTTCCAGAGTATCGGTGGAGTCAATCGTATCTGAGCATTTGGAAAGCTCAGAATTCCTCCGCTGCGCGCATTTCCAGCTCCGAATCACATCTTCCTCATTCGAAATAACACACTCCAATGACCCAAATACTCCTAGAAGAGTACAGTGTTTAGTGTTTATTTGACTATTTGCTATTGCCATCACAAATCCCGTTATTGGTTATTGAGATAGGCCCCGAGGGGCCGGAGTTAGAACTTAGAAGGGTAACACGTAGAGACAACAAGCAAAGGAGCGAAAACCAAATCTACCTAGAATTTTAAGCACACATGCCCGAGTGTCCATGGAAGTGATAGTAGCGGTCCAATGTAGCGCGCTCCTCCGTGCTCTGAAAGTACTGCATTGGTTTTTCGTTTATGATCTCGGACTTGTGATCTAATACAAACTCAAATGGCAAATAACTAACAATACAGAAGCCAGTGCTACAAGACGAAGTGGGAATGCGCGGTGCGTTGTGACAACGCAAACAAAACAAGTGCGGAATGATTTAGGAGGGGGAGGAGCATCGGCCAAATTCTTCGAAAGTTTGCGAAAAGCGACGTATTTGTGGGTGTATGATGGACACAAAACTCTAATAATAATACATGTCCAAATGACATGAAAACTTACGCTTCGTGCAGGCGAAAGTGCACGCGCTTGCAATGCCCGTGGAAGTGCGAAATGAAAAGAGCTCATAAGAGTGGCTATTTCAATTAGAATACTATTATAAACCATTGGGAAATTGAGGCTGACGCAAAAGTAATTAGCACAGTTGACCAGCTGGTCTCATGCAATGCTGTAGTTATGCTGGACAGAATCAAATAGACCATTGTATCCCGATGCCAATTGCTGAGAATGCTCTATTCGCGCCAATTCAGCACGCCGATCCAACCGTTCTTCAGGACTACGTGCCTCTTGTATTTGTCTACGTAACTGCACAACATCTGCGGAGCTTTCTATTCCAGCTGTGCTCCCAAGTGGTACCTCACCTGATTCTCGACGACTTCGTTGAGCTTGGCGGCTGTTCCAGTGATATCGATCAACGAGCACAACAGGACCTGCGGGCGGTTTCGCTCGCCTCGCAACCTCTTCCATCGAGTGCTGACCTAAGCGAGGCATTGACTTGGCCATCTGAAGCACATCTTCTAAAAGATCTTGCATCAGAAGCACGTCGATCATAGCTGATGATGGATCATGCTCAACAGTTTTCACATCTAATGGGTTCTCTATATTTTGCAGGACGAAGAATCCGTACTGGTGCTCAGAGGCAGAATATATCATGCAATGGCAAATGCTCATGATGGCCATTTCGACGCAGATCAAGAAGTCACTGAAACCCGTTGCCAATTCTTCGCGATCATCAGTTTTACTGCTCTTGATCCACCCAAATGCAGACAACGTCGAAATGAATAAGCTTTGCCAAAATACGAAGAAAACGATCAGTTTAACGCTCATAAACTTAGCGAAGGGCTTAGCGCATACGAATGAGGCGTTTGACTTTGCAGCTTGGTAAAAAGCAATGAGATAATATAAAGCAATGGAGACAGATGCGTTGTTTATGACTGCGATCCAAAATATGGCGGAGGTTTTGAGTCTTGAGGTGCCATATAAGGCCAGGGTAATAATAGCTGTTGTTGGTTTGACCAGGCTATACTGCAAGATAAAAAAACGGCATGTATCGAGTAATAATGGCATATTGAAAGTTCCACAACATGAGCACGGAAACATGTGCTTTAGAGGTCGATGTGCAGCAAAATGTCGCCTCGTGACCTCTTCCCCGCCACAGAGTTCGACGCACAATAAAAAAAAGTTATAAATCACGAACGCCTGCAGTCAGGAGAAATATTGAAGTGTGGATTATGAAAAATAAATGGTAGACGTTGGTGGCATTTATAAAAGAATTTAGACGACTACTCATGAAGCAGGAAGAATTTAGAAGAGAAATTGAATTACTAGATGAAGTCAAAATAATAAAGTTAGGGAATTATAGAAAAAAATAGGAATAACAACTAAAGGAGACGTGTACGTACCTCGTATGCTTCTCGAGGAACGACAAATACCAAGGTCTCTTTTATGAATATAAGCGACAGAAAAGATTCTATAGAATAGATGGGAACCATAAACAAGATTCTTATGATAAGTTTTTGCCGCCGTGGCAGGCGATAATGAATGAGGTGATCGCGAATCAGCCATAAAGTAACGATTGTACTGAAGGCAGCACAGCATCCTGCTATCAACCAAGCCCACAAGTGGCTGCTAGAACCTTCAAGCTCGAAATCGAACCATGTCATTCAAGTAGCCTCTCCAAAAAATAAATATCTCCGTGCCTGCCCGCGGCAAGCGACTAACTTATGCTATCTGAAGTAGCTATGAGAGAATCATGCCACATGCAGAAAGAATTCCCTTGTCTAATCTTGTCAGGTGCAGGCAAGTCATAATTAATTCGGAATTGAGGTGGTGTCAACGTGCCTGTATTCAAACTATGGCTGAATGCACTATGCGCAATTCTCAAGAAACAGAAGAGATTCCTTCGCCAAAAACGCCGAACACGCTGATCGGTAGGGGCCGGCGGCTTCTCGATGGGGTGAGGCTCGCGTCAATTGCTTTCTTGTTTATAATTGTGATGCATACATAATTATGCATGTAGAATCGTTTTGTTGATAGAACATGATGTAGTGTGTTTTATCTCCATTCCCCATTTTATTTTTCCGTAAACTAATGCGCTTTCATATCATCGCTAAAACGCCGAATTAAGTGCGTTGCGCTTTTTCTCTCCATCTTACAAGGTTGGCGTCCCCTCTGACCCAGGAAAAGCAGCTCAATGTTTTCTCGAAGCTGCCAAGCAAGGGAATGCTGAAGCTCAGAGGCGCCTCGGTGATCTTTACGTTCAAGGCCGAGGAGTAAAGCGTTCATACAAGGAAGCATCTCACTGGTACTTGGAGGCTGCTGAGCAAGGTGACCTTAAAGCGCAGTTTGAACTCGCTTGCCTTCTGGAATATGGTCAAGGTGTAGACAAGGATCTTCCAGGTGCCTTAAAGTGGTACCACGAAGCAGCTGTTCATGATTGTACTGAAGCACAATACAATTTAGCTTTTCTTTTGGAGCACGGATCGAAAGATACTCAGCAAGATCTAGAACATGCACTCGAATGGTACAGACGCGCTGCTGACCACGGGCACCATGGAGCACAACGAAGGCTCTTCAAGCTCGTGCGGCACCCCTTGCAACCACCGCAAGCATTCCGGGATGGGCGCTCACATACTATGTGATTCAGGACAATCAAAAAGAATTTTCAAGTGAAAGCTTAGCTCTCTGAAATTCACTTTCAAGTTTTGGAGAATGGTAGAATTGTTATCATACAGGAGTAGAATAAAAAGAGGCGGAATGCGAAACTACCACATGACTAGGAGGCAGCGTAAGTTAAACTCAGTTGTGCTTATACGGAGGTAAAAACTACTATCCAATTCCAACTCGCCAATTCAATTAATCTCCCTAAGGGCGAAATCCGCTAGAACCTTGAATAAGAAGCGCCAACAAACGAAACCTAAATGGATCTCTAGAAACTCTCTATGAATGCCGCAACAACCCACACGGACGAACACAAAGAATCGAAAAAAAAAGTACCACAACACTTCACTGTAAGTGCCACTTATCTTTTTCTTTCTCTGTCTATATCTTGCTGTCTAATTGCCCACTCCAAACGAACTGTCGGGCACGGGCATTGGGCATTTTGAGGCCCTTCTTTGCGGTCGCCTCGATTTCCTCTTGTTCCAACGTGGCCACTCGAACTCGAACTCTAACTAATACAAACCCAAATGACACAGAAGCCAATGCTGCGGGCACAAGAGTACGCGCATGCCTTGCGCGCAAGCCAAAATTGCTTGACCTGGGTGCTGTCTATATCGAATGACCTCGTTTACAGTTCGGCTTATGATTCCAGCCCTCGGGGCCATTGCCAGAGAGCATGCTCCCTCCAACCTCCATAAAAAAGAAGGAGGCTACTACATAGCAACAGATCCATTTTATTTATTTTGTAATCCCCGGAACAGAGTTTCGCTAAAATTAAGCCAATGTCCCATTTCTTCGAACCAGAAATGAATTTTCTTCTTTTTTCAATCAATAGGTAGGACCATTTTTGAGACAGGCCCCGAAGGGCCGGAAATTAAAAGGCTTTCCTTACCTGAATTCGTTGCTTCCTTATTATAAGATATTCAATCCATGGAGGGACATTGCTTAACGCTTAACGATATGTACCCATTAAGACGGCACCTACTTAGCTTTTTCATCACTACCAAAGAGGCCTTAACTTTTTCCGAGTCCCCCGAGGGGGGGCTGGATTTAGTAACTAATAGGCAGGGTGCCATCTAGTTGGTGTTACGGAGTCTCCTGGGCCAGACTGAAAGCCTAAGTCTCTCGTTCTTTTCCATTTTTGAAATGCGTCTGTCATTGCTTTCGCGTATAAGCCCATGCCATCATTTATACAATAACACATCAAGCGACTTGAGCTCAAAATGTCCATCGGGGGCGAGTCGCCGCCTATAAAGCTCGGATACTGCTGGAAGGAACAGAATAATGCCCGCTGTAAAATCGACTGGCCTTCAACAACACCACACTCATTCAGAACGACTCGCACAATCTAAGGATTGTTGGACTGCGATTAAGCAGACGCCAAACCTACTGAGCCAAGTGCGCACTTGGCTCAGGTCGTTTGGCGTCTGCTTAATCGCGGCCCAAAACGATGATCCCGGTCCTTGGGTTTTTATCAATTTGATCGCCCGACCAATTATAGGCCTCGCACAACGGAATTATACAGTTCTACTGCAGCCAAGGCATTCTGCAATTGGCTGAGTGCGCCCCTGTACTAGGTTGGTCTGAAGATGACGGAAATCGAACCATGATCAGCAGGTTGAAAACCGTGCACCCAACCCACCTTAGCTAAGTGCGCACTTAGCTCAGTCGGTTTGGCGTCTGCTTAATCGCAGTCCAACAAAACGATGATCCCGGTCTTTGGATATTATTAGTTCGATCGCCCGACCAATTATAGGCCTCGCTAAACTGAATTATAGAGCTGCACTGCAGCCAAGGCATTATGCAATTGGCTGAGTGCGCCCCTGTACTGGGTTGGTTTGACGACGCCGGGACTCGGACCCAGAACCTTTCTTTGTTTTGTTGAACTACGATAAAGCAGACTCCAAACCAACTGAGCTAAGTGTGCACTTGTACTGGGTTGGTTTGACGACGCCGGGAATCGAATCCAGGACCTTTCGTTGTTATATTGGACTGCGATTAAGCAGACGCCAAACCAACTGAGCTAAGTGCATTAAGCAGACGCCAAACCAACTGAGCTAAGTGCGCACTTAGCTCAGTTGGTTTGGCGTCTGCTTAATCGCAGTCCAACGAGGATAGTAATGAATAGATCACTCAGCACCACAGAAATAAGACACTGAATACAATTGCCATATATAATTTCTTGGGCTGCAGGAGCGGAAGTGAGTTGAACAGTTTCACCTATGTCTCCTTACCCTCAAGCGCTCCTGCTTGAGCCACTACCATGCTAACGGCTAGGTTAAAAAAAGCTAGCGAATACGCCGCTAAATGTGGCTGTATTTGAGTTTCGTTGAAAGAGACAGCGCGGGGCTCCTGCTGTGGAGGGATCTATGCTATATCAAGTAGGCAAGGTCGTGCTATACTCCGCCAGAATTAAATCTCGTAAATTAGGGAACAAAATGCTCGTATTGCGCACTACAGCACTGCAGATATGAGATCCTTAGGCTGGGCCGTGGGAAGTATTAATTCCGAGGAAGAAGAATGATTTGCCTTCAGATGCAAAGCTTCCGATTGGTTCGTGCTGGGTTCTGGGTTCTGAGTAAAACGAGCGAAGAGCTCTCAACAAGCTCTCATGCAGCCTCAAGGGAACTAAGCTTACTACTACTATTGTAAGTAGACGACTGTAGACGACTGTGGTATGTAGGTATGTAGGTAGCTTGTACTGTAGCTATATAGCTTTCAATAAAAATAGTCGTCTGCAAGTCTACTTACAAGACACGACGTATCTGCACTGTGAAGTCAAGCTTGAATACCACAGCGGTAACCAGAAAAGATCATCGCAGAAGTATAGGCCCATTGGAAAATTCCGGTTTATTTCTCCTAACCTGCGGCTTGGACATGCTCTATCAGTCTATTCGTTGCGCCAGCTGCGTGCCAATTAAGATTAGTGCAGCCACATGCAGTTGCACAGTTGCGCTCCCGTACGAACTATGTGCATCAGTATACGATGCTGTTGTCTGAGTCATATCTGCCTCTTTCGCGCCTCTATTCTTTCTCTTCAATGATAGATGTCCCGCCCCTTGAAATTTCAGAAGAATTCTGTGGGTGCCCAATCCTCGGTGAATGATGATGAAAGGGCTCCTGAAATCATGAGCTTGACCGCAGCAGAAGCATCATTAAAATGCCAATCAGCTCTGACGGAATCTCCGGCAGCGGCCCGCGCCGCTCTTGCGAAGTTCCGGGCTTCTATTTCTTCTGAACTAGTGCACGCCCTTGAGACAGTGGGAAGCTACGCCAAAAGCGAGGTAAGCTTCACGGAAGCCCAAGGGGCTACTGGGTCTTACAACACCCTCCCTTGCTCTTCACAGGTCCTCAACATTTAAAGGTGGGTTCAAAGCCGGAAAACCCGGGGGTTTCTTTGAAACTTCTTCACAGTAACCCCGCCACCCCTTTCCCTTGAACCCTTTGCCTTTTGCAATGCATGCCAATATGAGCCTATCAAACGTTGGTTTGCCGTAAGTAATATATGTCAATCCACAGCGTGGGCGCACCCCGCTCCATCAAGCCGTGTTCAATGGGGATGCGGCGACGGTGGAAGCACTTATCGTAGCTGGCCCAGAGCTAATAGACGTCAAAGATTGGGTAGGGTACACTATCAAGTAGAGTCAATAACACGTGGCGCGTAACTTTTGAATAGGGCTGGTGTTCATTGACCTAGCTTTGTCGTTTTCCCTGCTTTGTGGATGTCTACCGCATGTGCCAACGACTCAAGAATGGCGCCACGCCCCTAAGCCTCGCCACCGACAAGACTTGCCGCGACATTCTACAGCACCACAAAGCTATCTATGTCTCTATCACAGAAGATCCCACTAAGCTCGTAGCCGCTGCTCTTGCTCACTGTGCTACTCTCTCGGCATCTAAGGAGCCGTTGCCTGCGACGGCGTTGTCCTTGCGCGCATGTTATTTTGACCCTTGTTTCCTCTGGGCCCCACCCGCTGCCCGCTCTGCATTGTTTGCTTGGGCACGAGATGCTCGTATAGCTCAGCACGTGGGTACAACCCAGATCTTTGGACGACTGCGGGATGATCCCGCCGGTGACGTCCTGGAGTTCTTTGGGTTGGCCTTGACGCGCACAGACGCACTGCACATTGCACAGCACGGCTCTTCACCTGAGGCACGCGCTTGGGTGCACGCAGTGATTGTACCTGTAATCTTGGTACGTGCTGTTAAGTTCTTCTATATTAATCTAGTGCATAGTGTCTAGAGTATCCCGTATCTTATGATCTTTCATTTTGTGCCCCACTCTGGTTCTTGCCCAGATCACTAGGGCAAAGGCATCGGCTGACCTGGTGGTAGCAGCTAAAGAAGGTGACTTGGCGACCGTTCAGGACTGCCTTGCAAAAAAGGCTGACATTGAGACTAAGTCGGTGCGTTCCATGTTCACCTGCGATGTAGTGTCAGGTATTGATGTTTGGCCTGCATGTTGCACATTTCTGTCGATCCGCTCACCTCTTTTTCTCCTCGTTTAATCTCTTATTGTGTTCTCCGTTTCTTTTGCTTCTATGGCGTATCTCTCTCTCTCTCCTATTATGTGTGTATAGATGTTCGGCAACACAGCGCTCATTTGTGCCTCGATGAAAGGTCACACCGCCACTGCGCAGGCCCTCTTAGAGGCTGGGGCTAACACGGAGGCCAAGGACAA
>Ga0307979_1001441_pt1 | contig 16907 bp, 17 predicted proteins | sample OrgLakmetage1058_FD_201833 | JGI IMG/M metagenome (GOLD analysis project Ga0307979, IMG submission 201833) | Saline water microbial communities from Organic Lake, Antarctica - #1058 | ecosystem: Environmental > Aquatic > Non-marine Saline and Alkaline > Saline | place: Antarctica: Organic Lake...
ATTTTTGAAGAAATGTCTAATAAGCAGATTCCACGCCAATTCTTGCATAAAGACAAATCACCTTTCTTAGGCAGAAGCACTAGGCGCGCCATCAACCATGAGTCATACACAACTTCACCCTCGTTGTAATTGAACATGAAAAATGCACGAGGAGTCGCTTGATATGATCAGGACATCTCGTGCATGAATTGCGAAGGTATTCCCTCGCTTGACTTACCAATGATCTCACTTCCAGATTAAATAGTATTTGATTGTAGTCTTAATAACCGCGAACTGGGGATGCTTCGTCGCCGGCAGCTTGGTCCTCAGCTAAAAGCATCTTCATTGCTAATCTTAGAGAAGCTTCGTCGTCAGCAGGGACAGCAGGGACTGGAGCAGGCTCAGGCCTTGGGGTATTCGCAGGCTCTGTCATTCTGTAGTGCTCGTAGCCATAACCATTATCAATTGTAGCCATAGAAGCCTCACGGGCGTGATGAGTAGCATAAGCTTGACGAGAGATAGATTTGTCGACAACTTTTCCACGTTTGGCGCCTTTCACAACCTGCGGATGAAGATTCGGCGCAAAATCTCTACCAGCAGAAGCACGAAGAAAGCCTTCGCGAAAAGCAATATCCATATCTATAAGATTCTGAGGAAGTGGTAGAGATTCAAAGGGGCGAGCAGTAGAAGATGGAAAACTTAAAGACTTGAGATTCGCACTCAGAAGTATAGGTAAAGTATTTTTGGTTCCGGCAGTTTCGGCAGATATCACACGCGAAATCAATTTCGAATAGTCGCGTAGCTTCTCGACGAAAGGAAGAAACACAGGTTGGGCTTCGTTTAAATCGTTTCTCTTCAAAACCATGCCCACAAGATCTTCACCATTGACACTGATTTCAACAAACCGGAAGAGGTAGCCAATCTTCTTCGAACTGAATATAGATAGATTGAGAAGGCTCTTATACAGTCTGAATAGAGTAGCAGTATCATCAAAATGGATCTTGTAAGAAGCAATTTCTCTAATGTTCTCAGAAGTTAGCTCAGCTTTCACAGGCTGCACACTTTTTTTTTGCTGCATAATTCCGGTCGATTCTCTGTGGCCGTACGGGCAAGAATCTCCTCGCGAGCAGCTCCCGCATTTTTGCCATGCAAAACAAGGCTTCAATCCTTGGCTTAATACTGAGCCTTCAGACTCCGAGTCTTCATTAAACAGTCCTTCGTATTCGTGACTGCTGGCAACATTTCGAGGAGGCCCTGGCTTCTTGCTTCCCGGTACTACCCCATGAATGAACTTGCATGCATCGCCATGCGCGCAGTTTCCTTGGTCTTGCCAAGAAAAACAAGGTTTTGTCTTGAATTTATCTGAACCCCTTACTTCAACTTGAGCGCTTGCTTTATTTCCAATACCAAAATCGCGAGCCAACCGCTTTCCCTCACCATGAGAATAACGACAAGCGTCACCAAGTGAGCAACCACCTTGCTTCTGCCGTGCAAAACAAGGCTTCAATCCTTGGCTTAATACTGAGCCTTCAGACTCCGAGTCTTCATTAAACAGTCCTTCGTATTCGTGACTGCTGGCAACATTTCGAGGAGGCCCTGGCTTCTTGCTTCCCGTTACTACCCCATGAATGAACTTGCACGCATCGCCATGCGCGCAGTTTCCTTGGTTTTGCCAAGAGAAACAAGGCTTCGTCTTCAGTTTTCCCGGAAGCAGTAATTTCCCACTCACTTGGTATTGAGCACTAGATTTAGTACTCTCATTCGCAGGCCTAGGACACTTCTGAGAGTTCTTTAGAGGCAATCCTCCATGATAGTATCGGCAAGAGTCTCCCAGCGAGCAGTTCCCGCGTTTTTGCCATGTAAAACACGGCTTCATTTCCAGTTCCTCTGTCCCATCGTTAGAAACAGAATCCTCATCAAAGTACCCGTCGAAGCTTACTCGAATGTCACGGTTTCGAGGAGGCTCTAGTTTACTAGTTTCTGACCTATCCCCATGGATAAACTTACAAGCATCACCATGCGCACATTTTCCTTGGTCTCGCCAAGAAAAACAAGGCCTCGTACTAATAGGCTCGTTCATCTTACTTCCAGGGGGATCCTCATGAAAGTAAGGGCACTCGTTTCCCCGTAAGCAGCATCCTTGGTACCTCCACGAAAAACAAGGCTTTAATTGGGACTTGACTCTGAATTCAGAGTCTACGTTTGGCCTCAATTGTTCATCATCTTCACTACCAATGCTACCATGATGAGCCATAGCTTTAAAATTGGGATTAAGGCCTAACAGGGATAAAGTTCAGATGCACTGCCACTGATATTCAGAATTCGCTTCTTCTCTGCGGGCTAGTGAAAAAATGTACTACGCAAGTTGTTATGCTTTAGCGATACTGATGCATGATGGTGGCGGCGCTGCACATTTACACTCAGAGTCCCATAGTAATGAACGGAAAGCTTGAGAGTAGCACAGCGGTAACTAGTATTGGTTGTGCTAACGAAGGTTTCTGAGCTAGAATGTCTAGGTGCTTAGCCTTCTTAGCCTGCGGCTGCTGGCTCCTGTAATAGACAAGTCGGCGACTGGCGACAGGCGACAGGACGAAAACACGAAGACGTACGTATACTCGGAAAAAGGAAGATACAGAGCCTTCAACGGACAACAGCATTTTCTCCCAACTCTCGCAACTCCCAGCAACACACCCCCAACCGTTCATCTTTTTCTCTCATCCCTCGACAACCGCTCAAGAGCTCAACAGTATTGTCAACAACTTTGGGGCGAGTGCCATACGAGCACTGATAATCCTTTTTTGCATGCTTAGTATCTTTTGACTTAGCTTGTACTTGAGCGTTGTACCACTAGTCTAGTGGCTTGAGGAGCCCCGTTTACGAACAACGAATGGACGAGGAAACAAAGGCCGTAAGCGACGCCTTTCTCAAAGGCGTCAACGGCTTGTTGAATGATCTACAAGGGCCATCTGGCTACAGCTCTAATGGCCTCAACTCAGAAGTAATTTCACCTTTGCCTCAGGCAAATCCGTTGGCCAACGAGGACGCAAGTGCACACTTCTTCGCACTTCGAAGTGGAGATTTAACCGTCCCCGGAGTCGCAACTGAGCTATCACGCGGGGAGCTTTACCCACGCCCACCCCTAAGTAGCTTCCGGCAGGAGACTGCTGCTGCAGGAACTTATACATCACCATTGCATGATCGAAGCACAACGCCGCAGATGAAAGTGCACTCGCCTTTGTACGCGCCACCGCCTGGCATGAGTCTCAATCAAGCACCTACAGTAGCCAAGCCCGTTGAGCAACAGGCAAGCTACAGCACTATGGAGATGGCGACGCCGGAAAAGAATGCTGCGACCGAAAATGGAGCAGCAGATCGGCTGTCTGCGAGGATTGCATCAACTCGCGCGCACTTGGCGCGAGGAAGTAGTACGCTGCATGGCGGTGCCAGCGGCCTTCGCAGCAGCGGTAGCTTCGGTAGCGCATCGCCTGGTGCTAGCGTCGATGCCTCTGCAGATGCCTTGCAAGCGGACTCTACCCGACCACACCCACCTCCACCCCCTGAGGACGAAGAAGAAGACGGCCCTCCTCCAGTGCCTGTGCTGTCAGCTCACACGGTGCTCTCGCCTGTGCCAACAGCACCTCGTTCGCAGTCCAGCCAGAATGCAGAAGCTATTGCAGAGCCCTCAATTGGTTTCGACAGCCCTCGTCGAGGCAGAGACCGTAACGGCCCTGTATCTATATCGTTGGGCTCAGTGCCAGTGAATGCTAGCGGTGGCGGCAGCAGCAGTAGCACTTTTGATACGAAGCGTTTCTCGAGGACGCAGGCAATGGTATCGGACCCGAAATATTCCGGGTTCATCACTACATCACCAGAAAAGAAGCCCAATGTGCAGCTGCTCGATCACACAATGAATGCTACTACATTAGCGAATGCGCAGAAGCTCGTGGTCTTCTTTGCAGCTCAAGCAGGCTTGTCGTCGTCGTCGTCGTCGTCTAGAGCAATGATGGTCAATGATTTGCCTCCTGGGAGATCAACGGTTTCAATAAACAGTAGGTTGCAGAGCATTGATTGGTCGCCAAGTGTAATGGCTGTACTGAAATCACAGGTAGCCAACGTTTCGATGGTTAAACGATAAAAAAATATTCCATCTGTCCTGTCTAAGGTGCTCTATCACTTGAAACCGCACGCGTTCGCACAACATGGATCTAGTAGTTGGCTGCCACCGCTCTGAGTTGAAGTGTACTTCATGTTATCAATAAGAAGATTTCCTTTCTGTGAACGCTCTCACTTCATGCTAATCTGTTTACACTAAAACTGCAGGTGCCGGAAGTATTTCGACCTTCGGATGCTGTAGTCTGCACCTTTGACGTTCTCGCGGGAGGTCAACGAGGAAGCCCAGCGCACACGATCTCTGCAGGCACCGTGGGGGAATTCTTGGAGTTTCAGCTGGCGCCACCCTTTGGCTTTGCGCGGGTTGCTTTCGTGGGCAACAACGGGCGTGCCGCAGTGGCGGAGCGGGCGCCTGTGGTTGATCTGGTGCGTTGCTTGCAAGAATTCGTGCCCGGTGACGTGGTGTCGTGGATTGGAGGATTCGACGAAGGCGTGCCACGAGGCGAAGTGGGCACTGTATTAGGGCAAAACCAGCGCGGCCGCATTCAAGTGCGCTTCCCAAAGGGGACTTGGAATTTCTTGCCGTCAGAATTGCGCAAGGAGCGGGACAACGGCATCACGCATGGAGCTTGCTCGCTGTGTGGAGATGTGCTCATTGACCTTCTGACTCGCGTGTTGACTGCGGCCACTGTGCTTGCCCATCCTCAGCCGCTGAACCTTGCCACAATCCGCACTGCCGTTATGTTCGTCTTCCCTGACCATGCAATGCCTCAGAACGAGGCTGATGGCTCCGCCGCTAGCAGCAGCTCAGCTAGCCCGAACAGTGGCAGCAGCAGTGCCAGCGGTAGTGGAGTTGGTTTGGCAACAAAAGCAGTAGCGGCGTTGAATGCAGCTGTGAAGCTCCTTCGGGATGCTGCTAATTCGCAGGTAAGAGACAAAATAACACAAAAGGCAACATCATACCTGGGAAATTTACTTACCGTTTGAAATACATGCACTTTCCATCTCCTAATATCCGCTTCCGCGTGCATTTCTTCTTTAAATACGTAGCTTCCTAGATATTAAGTATCATTCTTTCCTACTCTTTACATCATTTTATTTTGTCTCTTCCACCTTCGTCTATTCACCCATTAGGCAATTGCTAGTTTGCAAACATTCGAGTCTGCATCCGCTGGGAAAGAATCGCCTTCTCTCACGACAGCTATGGAAAGAGCACAACTCAACATTGATCCAGAGCAGGTACCGTAGTTTAAGAGCGATAATAGTGACGCGAGAAATTCAAACAGCATCGAAATAGTTTTGTGGTAAACATTAAGTTACAACACGTCATTCGTGTATTTGTCATGCTATTTTCGTAGTTGTATTACAGCGTCTACTCTAGCGGTGTGTGTATCGTTGCTAATTAAAGCATGTGCACTGTATGTGTTTGCGTATATATTTGTGTAATACCTGTGCAGGTTGCGCGTGCTGCCAATGCATTGGTGCCATTTACTCCTGAGGGGGTAGAAAAGTCTCACAGCGAGCACGATGATGATGACGATAGCCTAGCGAGCTCTTCCCCTTATCGCCACCCCCTTAGCCAGGAAGAGGTTGCATCCTTGTCGTCTCCTGCATTGCCTTCAAAGCGCCAGGTATATGTGCACACTTTTTACTGGGCACCAATATATATGAGCAAAGGAAGAAATCCATTGAATTCTTGTTAAGCTACATTCTTGCCCCACATCACGTGGTTGCGTACATCGAAAGGCTGCATTCTTCATTTGCCATTGCAATGTGCTGTCAACAGCAGGTGCTCACCGAGACGGAAGCAGTCGGTATGGCAGCAGTGCTTGAATCGGTGTTGCAACATTTGCTTCTCAATGCATATTCTGTGGCATGCCGCAGTTCCCCGAAAGGAGGTGGCGTCATAAGCGTCAAACACCTCGACCTGGCTGTGCGTGCACCAGCAAGTTACAACCCCCAACAACAACCTCCCTCAACAGCAGCAAAAAGTCACCCGCCTGAAGAGGGGGACACGAACCTTCCCCTGCTGTTTCCACGAGGCTGCTCTGCCCTCGCCCGCTCCGAAAGCAGTGGCGGTAGCAGTGGGCTTTCAACTGCAGCTCAGAACTATAATCCTGCGCCTTCGTCTTCTTCGCAGCCTTTGCAAGCGCAGGACACTCTTGAACACACTGTGGACCATAACAATGGCAATGAACGCATCGAAGGAGACAGTTGGCATGAAAGAGAAGAAGCACATTCTCCTGCCGATGCTACCATTATGGCGGTACAACAGGCCTACCAAAATAGCGACATAAATGCTCCTGTGCACCATCAGACGGATGACAATGATGACGAACTTCCTCTCGATAGCAGTAGCAGAAGCAGCAGCACACACAGTAGTCGCCGCGCTGGTGGCAACGATCAAGGCGCTAGTGGCAGTTTTAGTGGTAGTCCAGTGAAATTGACGGCATCTGCACTGGCAGGGCACAATGCAGAAACAACAGCCGAAGCAGCACAAGCAGCACAAACAGCTCCACAACCATCGCCGGAGCCCGTGTCGAGGTCAAAATGTGTCTGAGAGTTGTGCGCAAAATGTACATGCTTACTCATTGATTTTTTGTTTCAAACAGATTGTGGATGTTTTCTTCTGTTGTGGCTGTAGTCGTGAGTGCTTTCTTTCTTTTTTTCTTCCCTTCCGGGCGCGTTCTGCCGTTGTGCGTAGGTTGGAGTGGGACGGCGCCTATGCGCTTTCCGATTTGGAAGCAAGATTCGAGGAGGCCAAAGCAAAGCCCAAGAAAGACTACAGCTTGCTGAAGACCCTCAAACAGGTCTGCCTTTTTCGCATACTTTCTAGTAGTCAATCGATGTAACGGCCACTGTTTTCTTTTTTTTTCGATTACCTTCCGATGCATTTAAATGCACCATTCTTAATAGTTTTGTACTCCCTTTCACCCCAAGCTGATGATTACTGCCTTCATACTATAATAGGACATCGCCCAGCAGCGCGCCTTGAACGAGGTGCATGCCACTCTGAGAGCCAAAATTTTAGCGGCTGAAGCCAACGAAGAGTTTACTACATGTGAAGAGTTGATGGCGGAAGTGGTGGCGACACCTAGGACCTTGTTAGAAGCGGTGCATATGGCCGAGCAAGCGGAAAGAGACATGGTAAGGGAGCAGAAAAGAGATCGTTAGATAATGCCAACTCTTGAACAAACTATGGTTGCAGCAGTTGTAAGCCCTTCCGTTCTTTATTACTCCACCCCCTCTCGCCCAATTCACTTCTCTCTCTCTTTCACCTCAGATTGCTCAGGCCAGAGCAGAAGAACTCGCACAGGCCGCTGCCAAAAAAGCTCAAGAGCAAGAATACCTCGCCTCCAAAAAAGCCGAAGCTGAAGCAGTGTTCGAACGAAAGCGTGCCGCGAAAGAGCGCGCCGAACAGGTCGAACAAAAGAAGCAAGCGCAGAAGCTCGCCGAAGCCAAAGCCCGTCGGGAAGAAGTCGCCGAACAGAAGCGACTGAAGGGGTTGGAAGAAAAGAGGAGGGTGCAGCAACAGATTGAGGAAGCGGACGAAAAGAAGAGGCAACGCGAAGAAAACTTGAAACGGCAAGCGGCCAAGAGAAGGCAGCAAATGCTGCTCATGAAACAGCAGCAAGAGCTGCAGCAGCTGCAACAAGAAGAGATCGCGGCCTTGGAGGAGCAGCAACAAGGAATTCATGGTAGCTTTCAAGATGAAGACAACAATGATGAGGATCAGGACGCCAGTTTTGGCGCTAGGAACAGTGCATCACACAGTTCCTTGCTGCAGTCTCCTCCACGCTCGCATCAAGACAGTCGCAGGAGCGTGTCGCCGCGGCGCAATCTTTCGTCGGGAGCCGCCAGCACCCTCGAGGAAGTCAACAGCCGCTCAACGTCGCCTCGAGGACGACCACAATCGCCACGCAGGGGGGCAGGAGGAGCAGGAGCAATGTCTAGCCCGAATATAGTATCTCCAGGCCGTCCTGGCGGTCGCTCCACTTCACCGAGACGCACCCTCAGCCGGTCGGACCTGTCACCGCGGCGCACTCCGAGCCGATCCGACCTCTCCTCTTCGACCATTAACAACAACACCCCAAGAAGTGGGACGGCCTCGTCGTTATATCCCCCTAAAGCTTCTCCTTACGCTGCGATTGTGAACAGCCACCAAGACCGCATCGACTTTGCCAACGAGTGGGAACACCTCGGCGAAGGCGATGCCCTTGAGGTTTGGCACGACAATGGAGTCTCCATGGCTGAGGAAGTCGCGAGAGAAGCAGAAGTCACTGCGGTGCGGTTAGAAAGGCAGAAACGAGCGGCGCCAGAGCGCAAGCGCAGCTTACGAGTCGGTGAGAGTCAAGAAACATCATCTAAAAGACCATCCGAGCAGGCGCAGCCGCAACAACAGCTCAAGGCCGAGACTGAGGATTCTGGGTTGGCGACAGACGCAGCTTCAAGCCAGGCGAAAGTTCAGGGAGGTAATGGTACCACCGTTACGGAAATGCACAGCAGCGGCAGTCATGACGACCAGACTATCGCACAAGGCGACAACAGCACCGACAAAAGTAGTAACGATGGCAACAACTTCTTGACGAGCAAGCAGCAGGCGTTACATGCTCTAGCTGCTCAGCGCCGGCGTTTTAACGACTCTGCCAACGCAGTGACTCCTGACCCTGCCGCACCTGATCCTCCGATCACTGGCTGTGAAGCTTCAGCTGTGCCTCCAGCAACAAATCCTGGAGAAGTAAAAGCAAACAGCGCCGATCTACCAGTGGAGCCTGCGCTGCAGCAAAACACATCTGCTGAGGAGCAGAAATTATCCACGAACAACGACGCAAGGAATGACAATGTCGTTGAAACAACCACCAATCCTCTTCAAGAGGGGGTATCTGCCGTTGCTGCCAGTGAGGTAGAAGAGCAGTCGAAGTGTGTCGTGAGAACGAGCAATAGCAACATCAGCAGTAGTAACGACAATGAAAGTAATCTAAACGAGTTCATGGATGCACAAGCCGATGAGAATGGTTCTCAATCCCATGTTCTCATGAATGAAAACCTTCCTCCGTCATCAGCAGCATCAGTGGCAACCACTACACCAGTCGCCTCGACGAACGACGATGACGTCGACAGTCCATCGTCGCAACTATCTCTCGCGCCTGCCCGTGCTAAGCTGCCATTATCACGAGAGCCTTCTTCCCTTCTGTCCCCGCCTCGCGAGATCCCGTCAGCTGCAGCATGGATGGTGGCGCCAACTCCTTCGTCGGTGCCGCTGGCTCCTTCTTCGGTAGCCGACGGGAATGCGTCGGTGCCGTCAGATACTTCATTGCCGGCGGCAAAAAATATGGAGGGCACCCACCCGCCTGTGCTTTCTTCACCTCCCTTATCACTATCTACTTCATCCTCTGTTGTGCTCTCGCCCGAGCCATCTTCAAGCTTAGGCTACCAACAAGTAGACAGCACGCCAGGAACCCATGCCACCTTAAATGCTGGTGGTCTTTCGTCTGTCGCAAATTCGCTCGAAGCACAGACTTTCACTGGGACACAACGAGGCCAAGGCGAGACACCTTCTACTTTCGAAAGAAGTTCGGAGCATGCAGTCCGAGTACCAGCACCGAACCCCACCCTCGCTGTTGCCACAACGACAAGTGCTTCTTCTTCGCCTCCAGCGACCCCGCCCCGTGTGACGGCAGCATCAGCATCACCAACCAATAGAACAGCACCATTAGCAGCATCGCCACCGTCTTCCCCTCGGAGCCTCTCCTTGCGCAACTACGCCAGCGCTTTTCGGGGACAAAAAGCCGACGCGTGCGAACAAATGTGGTGGAAGTTCGAAAATACCGCCAAAGAATTCAACTTTTTGCGGCAATTTACTCAAGACAAGACCTCTCCTGCCTCTTCTTCTGCAGCCGCTGCTGCTAGTACCGGCTCCTCTGCGCCTTCGATGCAATTTTGGCTCGATTTACAGAGGAATGCCAACGATCCGTTGAAAGACGCGGCAAGCGGGCTGGTGAGAATCTTTGCTAGCTTGCTCGGTAGTTTGCTAGCTTGTGTGTATGTGTGCCCGCGGACAACAAAATGAGAATGAGTCCATACAATCTTCCAGTCAAAATTTGAAAGAATCCTAATTGCCATGCCAAATATCTGGTCTTGTTCTGCTTTTCCATCTTTCCCTAAGTGATTGCATTCTTTTGGCGTCATGTATTGATGTACACTTTGGTCACGCCTCTTTGTATATACATGTGCACACAAAGGTGCGTCGCTCGGGGGTAGCTCCGTCGCGGCGGCGCTTGCTGTGGACACTCTGGTCCGGCGGAGACGTCCTCAGGCGATCGAAGGTATACCCTTGAAATGATACATATGCACACACGCTTACTCACTTCGACACATGAGCAAACAACATCACAAGACACACTTTTGTATTTTCTCTTCTTCTTTTTGCTTTTTTTGGGTAATCATGCATTCCTGTTCTTTCTTCAATTCTTTTCTTACGCCGACAGCCTGCGGACGCCTACCGCCATTTAGCATGGCATTCTACTACATTAGAGCACGGTAATCACGACTTGGACCATGCTCGCACGATTGTTGCGGACGTTGAGAGAACTTGCACCGAGGTATGCTTAGTTATGCACGTATCGTTGTATATTATCCTTGTATTAGCTCCGTTGCTTGTTCTTGCTGCAGTCATTCTATATTTCATCGAAGGTCTGGTCCGTGACTTTTCATCGCAACATTTTTATGTCTTTCCTCGTGTTCTTTACTCAGGTGCCATATTTCCGCGACGGAGACGGCGCATCAGTGCTTGTGCGCGTTCTCACTGCTTTTTCGCGCCTCAATCCTGAACTAGGCTACGTGCAGGTTATAGCATCCTTTCTTCTTTTGAGCTGTGTGCTCTTCCTTTCATTACTTTTCAATACATCAGACCCTCCATTTCATTGATTGCCTAAACTACACCCCCCCCCAAACTTTTCATTGGGTATAAATCAGGGCATGTCCACTCTGGCGGCTTTTGTGCTCATCACCTTCCGGGGCGGTGGGGATTTTATGAGTGACGTCACCACTCCAACGGATCTGGAAGAAGACGCATTTTGGACGTTCGCTGCTATCGTCTCACAAAGGTCGTTGAAATATATTGGAGTGCTTTAACACTTATTTAAATTAATTTTACACTCAAATCGTGGTCACGACCTTCCTCTTTTTCAGACTTTCTTACAACCCTCTCTTCATCTCCCCTCCCCTCGTTGTCTCATGTTTCTTCACTCTTTCTTCATATTTGCATACAGATGCCAAGGCTACTTGGAGAAAGGGATGACGTCACTGATGAGCGACACCTTTGCCTTGTCCAAATTAGTGGAGCGTCACTGCAAAAGTTCCACGGCAGTGCAGAATCTCAAATCTATCGAGTTTGATTGGCTCTTTGTAACACCGGATTGGTAAATTGAGAAAGAAAGAGTAAATAGAAAGCACTTGAATGAATATTTTCTCTACCCGTTCATTTTTTCAATCTCGTTCTCTTCTTCTTTATATATTATTCCAGGTTTGTGCAATTGTTCGTGGACTCCGCACCCCCCGCTGTAGTGCTGCACATTTGGGACTTGCTTTTATGGCACCCGCCGGCAGAAACCCCTGCCGTCCTGATGTGGGTGGTTCTTGCCATCATCGAGAAAACGGCACCAATACTCGCTGCCTGCTCGTCTTTTCAACAGGTGCGCTTCACAAGCTCTTTACCACTGTATGATTATTGAGTTGCGTTTCGAAAGTTTTCGTTTCTGTAGCGTTGTTAACCTCTGTTTAATCCTCAATATACCTGGCTTCTCCATACTGCGTGCATGTGCTGCTGATGCTTATTGCACTGCACTCAATCATCAACAGGCCATTGAGACCTTAAGAGATTCGTTGTTCGATCTTCAGCACGTAAACGATTTAGAGACCTCCTCTGTAATCAACCACCGAGAGATCATGACTGCATTACCTCCCTTGCGAGCTGCTCACGCCAAGGAGGAATCTGCCAAAGCGAAGAAGAAAGCGGACCGCAACCACAAGAGAGGGCAAAACAGCGAGAGCAGCAGCAGCGGCACCCCCGGGAAAGGAGGGCTTTTTGGATGGTTTTCAGGCAGCGGTGGAAAAGACCTGATTGGCAATTGATAAAAGCATTGTTTTCTGTCGTCGTATTTTTTACTTTAAGGCTGGCCTATTACCTATAATGCCTTTCCATAGTCACAATCATATCCAATTCCAATTTCTGAAGTGCTCACTTAAACTTGAGGGCAATATTCATAAAAATCCTCCCCCCCCCCCTGAACATCTCTTAGTTCTGTATATTTGGCTGTGTTCGAGTTCAAATGGGCCTTCGTTATGCAAATGCAATTATCACACCGGGTTTTGACATTTTGACTTATGCATTCCGGGTCGCTTAATTTTTGTTGGCAAATCGCTTTAATTACCAAATCAAATCCACAGTGCGTAATATATAGTGCGCAGTAGTGCTAGGGCTTCGATTTCTTCCAAGCTAGCTCGTTTTATTGATATACACGTGATTAATTTTCATAACGCATAACCAACAGCCCTCAGTCCCCTCTTCTACATTTCATCTTACGAAGCACAAAGCATGCTGCATTCAGCATCGTTGGTGCGCCATTGTTCTTATTACACGTACAAGTTCCACACCAGCACGATGCCGTCGGCCCCCGCACTCACTAACTGGCGATCGTCCGGTGAGAACCGCAAACTTACGATCGTGCCGCTGTGGCCCTCGCAATCTGCCACCAGCGGCAACGGGCCTTGGCCGCCCTAATATATTCAATGAGAAAGAAAAAAGCGGCAAAGAGTGTGAGTGTGTGCATGCGTGAGAAACGATTGAATGTGCGGTCAGTTCACAATGGTGGTGCAAATATCTAGCCCCCTTCCCCCAACTTACACCCCAACAATAAGTCATTCTTACCTTACGAAGCGCCCACAGTTTGAGGCGTTGTCCGGTGCCGCCAGTCGCCACCCATCGACCGTCGCTGGAAATGGCCACCTGTAGTGATGCAGTGATGATGATGAGCAAATCATACGATCACATATTAACGACAAAGGTATAGAAATGGTCACACATAACTCAACATTCGCAGCATCTATCTCGCACAAAAAAGAGAGGCTCAACAAAGAGAGTACGCTCTCGCTAAATCATTCGCTACTTTCCATACCGTGAGCGCCTCGTCCGGCGAAGACGGGTTACTCGACAGGTCAGTGGTGGCAATCGGTAACGGGTCGCGGAGGTCCCACAGGGTGAGGCGCTTTTCTTGCCCGACAGTGGCCACCAGAGTCTCGTCCTGCGTTAACGCGAGCGCGTGATGCCCGCCCATGCGCTGTACCTAGTATAGAGGGGTAGAATATTCAATGTTGCAGTAGTATCGAGGATGGCGTAAAAAGTCATCCAAAAGAAAGAAGGCACCCGCAACTACTCCACTTTCCAGTATCATCGTCAGTAGCCCCATCGTAAAATTTCATTCTTTTCTTGGTCATTCTTGTTTTGCTCTCTTTTTGTCTTGGTCTACCTGCGACGTGATCCTTTTCTCGGACCTCAAGTCCCAGCACAGCAAGTTCCGGTCCCTCCCCACGCTCAGTGCATGCACGTCGTCTTGAAACACTCGCAAGTCCTCTACTGGCCCCACGTGCTCCTTCAAGTGACTCACCTGCGCGGAAGGAAGGAATGAAGGAATGAAGGAATGAAGGAAGGATGAGGGTGTGGGCAAAGGTGCAGATGAAGCATTCGTGTTTACATGCAAGATTAGGACACAGAACTGGGCAGAAACGCTTAAAACACGAAAAAGAATGCGACCTTTGAATACCACATTAAGAAAGCGTATCCTCATGTATTCTTCCTTGTATATATTGGCGCGCTTCTCTTTCCTGCATCCTACTTACCAAGTCCCTCGTCCGAAGCTCCCACACCCGCACTTCACCGTCCGCCCCTCCTGTGATGATGTACCGCTCGTTGTGGCTCAGCTTCAGTGCCGTCACTCCGCCGCGGTGCGCGTTGTCAATCTGCCACAGCGCATGCCCTTTTTCACAATCGTGAGCTCGGACCTGGGAAAATGAGAAGAAGAAACAAGGTCAGGAAAGGAAATCGGTTAAACAGAAGACAGCGAAGAGAGAATGAGGGCAGTGAGCTGTGAAAACTATTCATTCATTTTCCTTCTACATGTAACCACCCACCTTCCCGTCGGTCCACCCGCTGAGGAGGAAGTCCAGCGTGTACTCCAAGCAGGTAGGAGTCCCCGCGTCTCGCACCTAATTCAATGTATGCGTGTACAATTTAAGTTCAAGAGGTGATGAGATCGAAACAAACGAAAAAGTCATGCGAGCAAAAAGCAATTCCTTCAATTCAATGTAACTTATACCATGCCACTAAGATTCTGGCGCCATGCATAATCAAACGAAAAGCGCAACCTCTACGATAACAATCTTTAACCCACACCCAAACTATCCACATGCCACCTGCACGAGGCACAGGGCGCCATAATCGGCGGCGTCCCACACTCGCAGGGTGCAATCCAGAGAGGCCGTAGCAAACTTGTCGCTGGCGTCCGGGGCAAAGGATACGGCAACCAGAGGCGCGCTGTGGGCTTCGCTCACCTGTTTGGGTTGAGAAGGAAGGTATAGGGAAAAGAACAAGGAAGAAGGGAAGTTATTCACCAGCAAGAAAATATTGAAAAATCCTTGAGCAGAAGAAAAAAAGTGTCAACGAGGATGAAAATAACATAAGGGAGTACGAAGTAACCCTATTAAAATTTCCTTCCTATTACCAGGAGGGATTGCAGGGTGCCGCTGCGGAGTCTGTAGGTGTTGCCCGAGCGGGTCCCGCACAAGATTTCCACTTGATCGGGCGCAAACGACAAGGCCACCACTGGGCCCTCGACCATGACCTGCGATTGAACAAACAGGGAAAGTGGGAAAAGAGGGGTCAAGCGTGAGCATTTTGCGACAGGCATCACTCAGCATTTGCTCTCGCATTTGAGTTTCTTCACTCCTTTCTCAACCTAGACCAGCGGCTTTTTCAATCTGTCCTATCACCTGCGCTGTGTCGAGCATCGTGTTAGCGTCCAAGCAAGTCACGCTCCCGTCGCCACCGCCCACAATCACGCCCGCGCGCCAGGTGGCAATTGAATACACCCCTTGCCGGCACGCAGGAATAGTGTGCACGATCGACTGCGACTTCACCCGCACTAAGACGAAGTCACCAGAGGTCGTCCCACAGTACAGCGACTCCCGGTCGTCACTGTGTTCGCAAACCAACAAGAAGATGAGAACAAAGAATATATATATTCATAACGCATTGAAGTACCTCCGCGATAGATAGGCAAATCTCTAAACCAAGGTGGCACTTAAAAAGGGTAAGCAAAAAGGGTGAAATATCCACAAAAGAGAGACAAGCGGCATAATGCAACTACCCCCACCTAAACGCCAGGCAGGTGTAATCGCGCACAGTGGCGCCCCGCCCCTCTGCTTGCAGCCTAGTTGCCGCCATTTCCCCCGCATAGGGGTCCAATTGCCACAAACTCAGCTGCCGCGACCCCGCGCACGCAAACAAGTAATGGTTTGTGTCGCGCCGCTTCACGTCGCGTACCTACGGTATTTAATTTGTTCATCCAAAGGGATAAAGAAAGTTGTGACATAGATTCATATTCAATACAGTGAATTTCTTTCGCCTACATAGAGGACCTACAAAATCTATAATGACTAAATATGGATCAGCGAAGAGGTCCACGCCAAACACGCAAGTAGAGTAAGATGGAACTGTCTATGTGCTCACCATGCCGCCCCAAGCAACACAAGTGGAGGCACCCGGGTTTTGGTTGGAAATAGCTACGATAGCACCGCTGCTCATGTCCCAAATGAGGAGTTTGTTGTCCTTTTCGTGGCCGCACGTAGCCAGCAGCTTTGAGTCGTGACTGAAGCTCACACATGAGACACCATGATCGTGCTCGCAGCACCGAAACAGCAACGTCTGTCGAGCCAAGTCCCATACGCACACGTCGGAGTTATTGCCTCCTTGCCCGGAGGCTGCCAGGTCGCCGTTCGGGCTCAGAGCAAGGCACGTCACGGGCTCGTCGTGCCCGCGCAAGAACACTTGGTTGTGCGGATCCGTAAGGTCGCCGACGACTACAGCCGAACCAGCGGCATAGACGACTGATTTTCCGTTGGGGTGCCAGCACATCGCAGGGCAGTTGAACGACGAGTACCCGATGGCATGCTCGAGCTCGAGGCTCGGCCCGTCGCCACCGTTCGCCATTACAGCAATTTGATTAACTTTCTATGGGCAAATGTGCTCGTATTCTTCCTCTATCTTGCTTCTGCTTACAAACTGGTGCGCCTAGTCGACCAGCACTAACAACGGATGATAACAGCCAGAGAAGGCAGATCAAGAAACAACGACATCGATGGACGGACAGCAACGCGTACTCTAATATTTATGTGTCAGAAATACACGCGTTTAAAAAAAAGGTAAAATTTGATCCTGTCGTTCCAAATTGAAATTAAATCTGATCCTGTCGTTACCAAATTGACCATATTTGATCCTGTCGTTCCAAATTCAAAAAATCTGATCCTGTCGTTCCAAAATTGAAATTAAATCTGATCCTGTCGTTCCAAATTCAAAAAATCTGATCCTGTCGTTCTAAATTCAAAAAATCTGATCCTGTCGTTCCGAAATTGAAATTAAATCTGAGACTGCCGTTCCAAATTCAAAAAATTTGATCCTGTCGTTCCGAAATTGAAATTAAATCTGAGACTGCCGTTCCAAATTCAAAAAATCTGATCCTGTCGTTCCCTAATTGAAATTAAAT
>Ga0307979_1001443_pt1 | contig 16883 bp, 17 predicted proteins | sample OrgLakmetage1058_FD_201833 | JGI IMG/M metagenome (GOLD analysis project Ga0307979, IMG submission 201833) | Saline water microbial communities from Organic Lake, Antarctica - #1058 | ecosystem: Environmental > Aquatic > Non-marine Saline and Alkaline > Saline | place: Antarctica: Organic Lake...
AAGGCGTCGGACACGTACTTGAGGAAGATCAGGCCCAGCACTACGTGTTTGTAGTTGGCGGCGTCCAGGTTGGCGCGCAGCTTGTCGGCGGCTTTCCAGAGTTTGTCGTCCAGGGCTTTGAGGAATTGCTGTTCCGTGTTGTGCATTATTTCTCTCGTGGGTGTTGCGATTATTCGATTGTGCTCAGGATACACAATCGTGCGACCAGGAGGGTCGTTGTGGCAGTCAAAAGCCAATAACAGTGGTCAATTGAGATTATCGAAGGAGTCGGGGTGATGCAATGGAAGGAGGGGCAGAGCTGAGTCGGGTATCGAATGACTGCTATTGGCAGCTCTGTGTCATTTCACACACAAAAAAGCCCGGCACAGGCCAGGCTCTTTCGCTGAATCTTGATGGTGCCCAGAGGCGGACTGCACTGACGGGAGCAGGGCAGGACGGCGAAGCCGCCCGCAGGGGGATCGCCAGGGAGGGCGATCATCCATCGAACCACCGACACGGGGATTTTCAGTCACTGTTTAGGACCTTATAAAACAAGAGCTTAGGCTCTATTTTTGGAATATAAAGTCCTATTAGGGGTGTTCTATTCCGGGCTTTTCCGGGAGGGTCGGGCCTGTATATTCCAAATATTTAAGCTGAGATTTTGGCTGTTCGAGTAGTCAAGCGATAGTTGACAACTGAAGATTTTAGATTACCCACTGGGCGTCGCTGCAAAATCAGCGATCGGGTTTGGCGACCCGGAATTAACGGTGGACACAACCGCCCAGAGCGGTTTTTTTGTGTCCTGATCATGGCAATGCCTCTTATGGGCGGGCAACGGCCAAGCTCTGGTCGCAGTGCGATGCGGCCTTCGGTGTTCGGTCAGCTGCTGACATACCTGCCGATTAGATGGATGGGGGCCGGAACTTCATTTCGGGGCGGCGACTCGATACCGCACGAACTTGCTGGAAGCTGCCCGGCTGCCGGATTCCAGGGCGCTGTCGGCTGTGGGTACTCATATTCAGGAGGGTTTGGCGAGCGGCTGGCTCGGTTGCATGATGCTCGGCTGGGTGGGCCTCGTGTTGGGTGAGGTTGGGTAGGGGCGCGGTTGCGCCCCGCTTGGCCCTTAATATCTCACTAGCCGACACCAGCAATGTTCGTTGATAATCATGGTGTTCGACCCTTTCTTGTTGTTTTCCAGCACATCGGCGATTAGCTCTTTCAGTTCACGGAGTTCATCAAGGCTGACTTCACCATCAGCGAGTATTTCGGTGACCAGTTCTCGCAAGTCCAGGATGTCGCCGTCGTCGATGTAGTTCACGTCGGTTTTTAATCATGTGTCCAGGAACAGGACCTCCAGTTCGTTTAGGCGGCGATCGGCGTTCGTACCTTCGGGCATTCCGCGCAGCGCCAGTAACGTTTTTTCTTTGTTTAACTTCAGGTTGACACTTTCATAGGCTGGCTGGCCGTGGGCATTGAGTTTCATTGGCTGCTTCCTTGGTTTATTCGATACGCCGTTCGAGAGTAGGCCTTGCTAACTTGCTGAGCCAGAATAGATAAACAATAATGGTTACTTTTATCTTGTACTATAAACATTTTTGTTTATAATTTGGGTATCACTTTTGAGAAAGAGGGTCAGTGAAGCAGAGCGAGTTCAGACGGTGGCTCAAGGCCCAGGGAGTGGAATTCAAGAACGGCACCAACCACTTGAAGCTCTACTACAACGGCAAGCAGAGCACGATGCCAAGGCACCCGGGGAAGGAAATTCACGAAGGGTTGAGAAAGGCGATTCTCAAGCAATTTGGTTTAAACGAATAGTCAGTCTTCGGGCTGGTTTTACTCGCAAAGCGGAGCTGATGAATAACTATGCGTTACCCAGTTAATTATGAAAAAGACGGTGAAGGGTACCTGGTTACCTTTCCCGATATCCCAGAAGCTCTTACCGGGGGTGACACTCTTGAAGAGGCTCAGGCAATGGCGCTCGATGCCTTGGTGTCTGCCTTTGAGTTTTACTTTGAAGATGGTCGTCAGGTACCAAAGCCCGGTTCAGTTTCGGGAGACTATGTTGAGGTGGCGCCCAGTATTGAGTCGAAAATCCTGCTGCTGAATACCCTGGTTGAATCCGGTATCAGTTATGCGGAGCTGGCGCGCCGTATGGGGACTCAGCCGCAAGCGGTTCAACGGCTGATTAACCTACACCATACCACCAAGATAGACACTATTTACCAGGCGCTAGCGGCGATTGGTAAGCAGTTGCGAATGGAGGTGGCTTAGACTTCCACCACGCTCGATGCCAAGGATGGCACCTCATACCGAAGCTCACCCCCCTCGATCATGGCCTGTGCGGTCGCGCCTAAACCCTCGCCCTTAACCTTGATCTGCACGCCGTTACGGGTTTGCACAGTGCTGGTTCCGTCTCCGTTGTTACTAACCACGGTTAGCACTGCCCGGCCTTCGCCTTGCAGCAGCCGTTGGAACTTTAACCAGGGGTTTCGTGTGCTCATGCCATGCGCACCATGCCGATGTAGATCTGAGCGTCCGCCGGAGCGGTGTCCCATTGCCAGGGTGGGGCGGTGTAGCGGGGCAGGGTAAAGGGTAACCCATGTAAGCGTGTCCGGAGCTTCACCGAGAAGGCCCGCACCCGCTACATCACCGACGACGAATATGCGGCCGTTTTTAAAGCGGGCGATCCAGTGGTTCGCAAGGCGATGGAAATTGCGTATAGCTGCGGTTTGCGCACAGCCGATGTGCTGGGCATGAAGCGCAGCCAATTCCAGGAAGAAGGCATTATTGTAAAGCAGCAGAAGAACGGTACCACCGATATAAGAGAGCGGTCACCAAGGCTCAGAGCGGCCATCGAGGCGAAGCTGCCAGGTCCGTCTTCAGCAACCTATGTAATCCACAATGTCCAGGGCAAGCCGATCACATCGGGAGCGTTCAGGACTCGGTGGAAGAAGGCAAAGGATAGGGCAGCTCTGCAGGATCCTGAGCTGACATTCGACTTCACATTCCACGACATCAAAGCCAAGGCAGTGTCAGATTATGAGAGCAACAAACAAGATTTCAGCGGCCACAAAACGGCTGCGATGGTGGCGGTGTACGACAGGAAAATGAAGCGAGCAGAGAGCTACTGAAAACTATTGGATATTCCAAGAGGATATTCCAACTTATTCCAAGGTTAGTGAGTCTTTACAGGCATCATGAGAAAAGATGGTGCCCAGAGGCGGAATCGAACCACCGACACGGGGATTTTCAGTCCCCTGCTCTACCGACTGAGCTATCTGGGCGTGTTCGTGGTGCGCAGTGTTCCGTGCATCGCGAACGAGGCGTATTAAACGAATTTTCCGATTTGGCGTCAACCTTTTTTGGCTTAAATCTTTGATTTTTTTAAAGATTCCGGGTTTCTGGTGGTTTTGTGTTCAGGGGGTTGCACCGCCAATGGTTCACTCCGGCACGTAACCATCGGCCTGGTCATAGGCCTGGCCGCTTAAAAACTTGTCCATCTGTTCCATCAGATATTTGCGCGAGGCCGGGTCGGTCATGGTCAGGTGCTTTTCGTTGATCAGACGCGTCTGGTGGGCCTGCCATTCTTCCCAGGCCTGCCTGGAGACATTATCGTAGATATCCTGGCCCTTGGGGCCGGGGTAGGGGGGCTTCTCCAGGCCTTCGAGTTCCTGATCGTGTTTGCGGCAATGTACGGTACGGGTCATCAGTGTGTCCTTCGATTATGTCGGTTAGCTTGTTGGCGTCTGCTCAGAACAGCCGGTCCAACAGGGTTTTTACCGGGGCGCTGAGGCCTACCTGGCTGGCAATGCCGGGATGGTACCAGAGGCCAGCTTTGCTCGCAGCCTCACCCACCTGAGTTGGTATCCTGTGTAACGGGGCGAACAATGGGTGAATGTTCAGGTGGTAGTGGCTGAAGGTGTGGCGAAAGGGGGTCCAGTCTTCCAGAGTCGTTTTCAGATTACCCAGTGCGAGGTGCTGTTCGGCCTGATCGCGGTTGTTGAACTGGGGAAAGCTGTGTAAACCGCCCCAGATACCACTTTGCGGTCGTTTTTCCAGATAGATACCGCCGTCCGGCGCTCTCAGGATTAATAACCAGGTGTCGCGGGTAGGTTTGTCTTTTTTTGGTCTCGATGCCGGTAGCTCGGTGGTTCGGCTTTGCTGGCAGGCTTTGCATTCCGGTTGCAGCGGGCAGGCGTCGCATTTGGGCTTGCTGCGGGTGCAGACCATGGCACCCAGGTCCATCATTACCTGATTGAAGTCAGTGACGCGCTCCTTTGGGGTGAGTTGTTCGGCCCAGTCCCATAGCTGCTTCAGGTTGGCGGCAGTGGCGGGCCAGCCTTCAAGCGCAAAGAAGCGGCTCAGCACCCGTTTGACGTTGCCATCGAGGATGGGGGCATAAGTGCCCCGGCTCAGGCTCAGAATCGCGCCCGCGGTGGATCGGCCTATGCCTGGCAGTTCGCTGACCTCCGCTACCGTCTCAGGGAACTGGCTGTTGTGTTGGTTGACCAGTGTGTGTGCGGCTTTATGCAGGTTGCGTGCGCGAGCGTAGTAGCCAAGGCCGGTCCAGTGATGCAGAACGTCATCCTGGGGGGCGCTGGCCAACGTTTCTACGTTCGGAAACCGCGCCATGAACCGGTGATAATAGGGAATCACCGTAGTCACCTGGGTTTGTTGCAGCATGATCTCGGAAACCCAGACCCGATAGGGGGTTTTCTCCTGCTGCCACGGTAGTGTTTTGCGACCGTGGTGGTCATACCAGTCAAGAACTTGGTGTTGAAACCAAGGTGCATCGCAATGCATTCAGTTACTCCGCTGAGGTGTCTGGTTGATTGTACATCGTTCAGGGGATGTACTTGAGTTGCTTTTGGGTGTCCTGACGAGTGTGTCTACCTGCTAATCCCCGGCGTTCAACCAAATACGCTGGCAAAGCTCAACGCTTGCTGGCGTATCGAAAACGTACCCGAATGGGTTGTTAGTCTGCCAGCATGTTCAAGTTGCGCATGGCGCCTTTGTCGGCGCTGGGACCTTTATTGGCCATGTCGGCACGACGATCGGACAGTGCGTCATCGGATACATCCACATGGACCGATCAGTCGTGGTAATGACAGGCAACCTGGTGCGTACCCCGGGCAAACACCAGCTCGGGCTTTTGCTCTGCGCATTGGGAGTCGGCTTTTGGGCAGCGGGTGCGGAACACGCAGCCTGACGGTGGATTGATCGGGCTGGGCAGGTCACCTTCGATCAGAATGACTTCCTTATTGCGTTCGATTTTCGGGTCCGGAATCGGGACGGCTGATATTAGCGCCTGGGTGTACGGGTGGCGCGGCTGGCGGTAAATATCTGCGGCATCGGCCACTTCCATAACATTGCCCAGGTACAACACCATGATGCGCGTGGAGATGTGTTTGACGACACTCAGATCGTGCGCAATAAAGATGAGCGACAAGCCCATTTTTTTCTGCAGCGACATCAGCAGGTTGATGACCTGGGCCTGAATCGATACATCCAGTGCCGATACCGGTTCGTCGCAGATGATCAGCTTTGGCTTGAGCACTAATGCCCGGGCGATGCCGATACGCTGGCACTGGCCACCGGAGAATTCATGCGGGTACCGGTTGATCTGGTTGGGCAACAAACCCACGGTTTCCATCATCTCTTTGACCTGTTCCTTGATCTCGGCACGGGACAGGTTCGGATAGTGGGTCTCCAGCGGCTCGGCAATAATCTGGCCGATGGTCATGCGCGGGTTTAGTGACGCCAGCGGGTCCTGGAAGATCATCTGGATGTCTTTGCGGTGGTTGCGCATGGCTTTGTCTTTCAGCCGTGCCAGGTCCTGCCCTAACCAGACTACTTCGCCGCCTTCAACCGGCAGCATGCGAATAATAGCTCGCGCCAGTGTTGACTTGCCACAGCCGGATTCTCCAACCACGCCCAGCGTTTCGCCTTCGTACAGATCGAAGCTGACACCGTCGACGGCTTTGAGGTGGTTCGGCCGGGTCCAGGGCATCGCGCCCTTCGGGTAAATATCGAAATAGACTTTCAGGTCGCGCACCGACAGCAACTTTTTACCGGTTGCCCTGGCGATTTCAGTAGGGATCTGTTTGCTCACGGTGTGTTCTGTCATACCAGTGCCTCCGGATCTTCATGGCAGGCGCGCTCGCGCTGCAGGCTGTTGTTACGAGTCAGCGCTGGTTCGGTGTTTTTGCAACGATCGAGAGCAAAACCGCAGCGTGGCTCGAACGGACAGCCCGCTGGCATATTGAGCATGTTGGGTGGGCTGCCGGGAATGGTCAGCAGCTCTTCACCTTCCTGGTCGAGGCGTGGAATAGCACGCAGCAGACCCTGAGTATAGGGATGGCTGGGTTTCTCGAACAGATCGATCGTAGAGCCGTATTCCATAACCCGGCCACCGTACATGACCAGGGTGTTTTCACAGGCCCCGGCGACCACTCCCAAATCGTGAGTAATGAGCATGATCGCGGTTCCGAACTCGGTTTGCAGGTCACGCAGCAACTTCATGATCTGGGCCTGAACGGTTACGTCCAGTGCCGTTGTGGGTTCGTCCGCGATCAACAGTTGCGGACGCAGCAACAGCGACATGGCAATCATCACTCGCTGGCGCATGCCACCGGAGAATTCATGCGGGTACATGTGAATGCGATTGCGTGCCTCGGGAATGCGCACTGCGTCGAGCATGTTGATGCATTCTTCAGTGGCGTCACGGCGCGACATACCTTTGTGGTGAATCAGTACTTCGGCCATCTGCTTGCTGACTTTCATAAAGGGGTTCAGCGAGGTCATCGGGTCCTGAAAGATCATGCCGATTTTATCAGCGCGAATGCGGTTCATGCCCTGCTCGGGCAGATTCAGGATTTCAAGACCTTCAAATTTGACGCTGCCAGTGGCGTGACCGTTGTTGGCCAGCAAGCCCATAATGGCAAACGCCGTCTGGCTTTTGCCAGAACCGGATTCCCCGACGATGGCCATGGTTCCACCTTTAGCCAGGTAGAAACTGACGCCGTTGACGGCGTTAACCTGGCCGTCCAGAGTGTTGAAGCTGACATTCAGATCGTTAACGGATAACAAGCTCATTGTTCAGTGGCTCCTGTGGCTCAGCGGTCTTTCGGGTCAAGCGCATCGCGCAGGCCGTCACCGACGAAGAAAAAGCTTAAAAGAGTGGCGATAAAAAAGCTCAGCGGGAACATCAACTGCCACAGTGTGCCGTAGCGCATGGTCCCGGCTCCGTCATTGATCAGTGCACCCCAGGATGTTTGCGGTTCCTGCACGCCCAGGCCCAGGAAAGAGATAAAGGATTCGGTCAGAATCATCTGAGGCACCAGTAGGGTGGCATAGACCACCACCACGCCGAGTAAATTGGGCACGACATGGCGCAGCACAATCTTGATCGGACGCACGCCCGATGCAACCGCCGCCTCAATGAATTCCTTGTTCTTGATCGACAGGGTCTGGCCACGGACGATCCGGGCCATTTCCAGCCAGGAGATGGCACCGATACCAATAAAAATCAGCAGTATCGAGCGACCGAACATGACCAGCAGCAGAATCAGAAAGAACATGTAGGGAATCGACATCAGGATATCGACGGCGCGCATCATCATGCTGTCGATACGGCCCCCAAAATAGCCCGAGACGGCACCATAGAGCGTGCCAATAAAAACAGCGATGAGGGCGCCAATGGTGCCGACCATCAGCGATATCTGACTGCCCTGAACGGTTCGGGCAAACATGTCCCGGCCGAGATCATCGATACCGAAATAGTGTCCGTTGGCAATGGATGGCTGACCTGCGGCTGCTGCGTTGCCCATCAGCGACCAGTCAATGTCCGAATAATGCCAGGCCGCCACAAAAGGCCCGAAGGCAGAAAACAGGACAATAAGTCCGAGTACGACCAGCCCGCCCATAGCGGCTTTGTTGCGTGAGAAACGGTGCATGGCATCGCGCCACAGGCTGCGCCCGGCGATGGCCTCGTTGCCGAGGTTCCCGACAAGGGCGTCTACATTGGTTTTCTTGTGCGTCAGCATGGTAATAAGCCTTAGTAACGAATCTTGGGGTCAATCCAGGCGTAAATGATGTCGACCAGTATGTTGAAGGTGATGGTCAGGGTCCCAAGCAAAATAGTGACTCCCATGATGAGGGCGTAGTCCCGATTCAGTGCGCCATTGATAAAGTGCACACCGATGCCGCCGGTGGTGAAGTAGGAATCGATAATGACCGAACCGGTGATCATGCCGACAAAAGCCGGGCCGAGATAGGACACTACCGGCAACATGGCGGGTTTGAGGGCATGACGCCAGACGATGTATCTGAACGGCAGGCCCTTGGCGCGAGCGGTGCGGATGTAATTGGAATTAAGCACTTCCAGCATGCTGGACCGGGTGATTCGGGCTATGCTGGCCAGAAAACTGGTGCCGAGCGCAATGGCGGGCAAAATAATGTACTCGATCTGGCCACCCTGCCAGCCGCCGCCAGGCAACCAGCCCAGCCATAGAACAAAAATAAGCACCAATATTGGTGCCACGACGAAATTGGGCAGCACCTGGCCGACAATGGCGATGCTGACGGCGGTGTAGTCAGTCGCGGTGTTGTGTTTGAGCGCCGCGATGACGCCCAGGGATACGCCGATTGTCACGGCAAAAATAAACGCCCAGAAGCCGTAAGTCAGGGTAACGGGGAAACCACTCTGGATCAGATCGAGAACGGTTCTGTCCTGGTAACGGAATGAGGGGCCAAAATCGAAATCGGTAACGATGTTCCAGATGTAAATGCCCAGTTGTTGGTAAACCGGCTTGTCGAGATTGTATTTGGCTTCAATGTTCTCCATCACCGCCTGGGGTATGGGTCGTTCTGATGTGAACGGACCACCCGGTGCTGAAAACATCAGGAAGAAAGAAACAGAGACCAGAACAAGCAGGGTCGGAATCGCCACGGCGATCCGGCGGAGTACGAAATTGAACATAGTGGAGTTGCCTGCAAAATGTTGTCTGGCGATTGTACCCAGCCTGATGTTCAAACCGAAAATGAAACCGGACTTATTACGGTCTGAACCCGTAAACCTTTGAAAAAAAGGAAACAGTCAGGGGGTTTGATAAACAGGGAGTGTTCTTAAAAAACAGCGGCCCGAGGGCCGCTGTTTATCAGCACGGTATCAGTCGATCATTGCGTGACTTTATACAGATTACGGCTGTAGATATTCTGCTGAACATCTTCGTAAGGCCAGCCCACCAGGTCTGGTTTGACCAGAATGACACCGGTGTAATGGTAGATCGGTGCAGTAGGCATGTCTTCTGCGGCCAGTTCTTCCATCTTGGTGTAGTTTGCACTTGGATCTGACATGGTTTGCGCTTCAGTAGCCAGGCGGTCGTACTCGGCCGAGTTGTATTTGGCATCGTTGTAGCCGGAGTCAGACTGCATCAGGTCGAGGAAGGTAGATGCTTCGTTGTAGTCGCCACACCAGGCACCCCGGGCAATCTCGAAATTGCCTTCACCGCGCGTTGTCAGAAAGGTAGTCCACTCCTGGTTTTCCAGCGTGGATTCAACGCCCAGCTTTTGTTTCCACATAGCCGTCATGGCAATGGCTATTTTTTGGTGGGCCTCACTGGTGTTGTAAAGCACGGTTGTTTTCAGCGGGTTGTTCGGACCGTAACCCGCCTCGGCCAGCAATTCCTTGGCGCGTTGGTCACGTTCGGCCTGAGTCCACTGACCCCACTCAACATCGGGCGTGGTGAAGCCAGCGGTCAGGGCCGGGGTAAAGGTGTAGGCCGGGAACTGACCACCCTGCAATACGTTGTCGACAATGACATTGCGGTCTATGGCATAGGCCAGCGCTTTGCGGACACGGACGTCGTCAAAGGGCGGAACTTCATTGTTAAATGAGTAGTAGTAGTTGCACAGGCGTGGGAACACATGGGCTTCTTCAGGCCGCTCTGATTCCTGACGCGGGTATTGGCCCGCCGGGATATCGGTCTTGTCCAGCTCGCCGGCGTCGTAGCGGTTCAGTGCCTGGTTTTCGTCGTTGATCACCAGAGTAACAACTTTGTCCATCAGGTTGTTGTCGTTATTCCAGTACTGTTCGTTGCGCTCGCGCACCAGGCGTTCGTTGATCACATGCTCGGTCAGTACGAAGGCACCGTTGCCGACCAGGTTGCCGGGTTTGGTCCATTCATCACCCTGTTCTTCGATGACCCACTGTGGTGAAGGGAAGGTGGTCGCATGGGTGACCATCTGGTCGAAATAGGGCATCGGGCGGGTCAGGCTGACGCGCAGTGTGTGCTCATCCAGAGCTTCAACACCGAGTTCTGATCCTTCCATTTCACCTTCCAGCACGGCGTCAACATTTTCCAGCGCCATCAGGCTCATGTACCAGGCGTAGGGTGAGGCCAGTTCCGGATCGACAGCACGACGCCAGGCATATACAAAGTCATTGGCGGTAACCGGTTCACCGTCAGACCATTTGGCGGTATCACGCAGATAGAAGGTCCAGGTCTGGTTGTCATCGGTTTCCCAGCGCTCGGCCACGCCCGGCACGATGTTGCCTTCGGCATCGGAGTTCAGCAGGCCTTCAAACAGGTCGCGAACAATGTAGGAGCCATCGACATCTTCTACCACTTGAGGGTCCAGTGAGGACGACTCATCCAGTGCGCGATAGGTAAATACTTGCTCGTCAGCCAGCTGTTCGCCGGTGATCGGGTGAGTGTCTTCAGCAAGTACGGTGGCGCCCATCAGTGAGGCTGAAACGACGGCTGCAGCCAGCGTTTTGTGTAGTATTTTCATGGTTAACCCTCTTCTCTGTTCGGTATTTTTTTTGATTTTATTATGTGTATGAGCAGGCCATTACCAGGCCGGGTCTCTACAGGAACATTACAGAAACATTGTGTTGCCGGGCTTTCGCCTAATGCGAAATCAAGGAGGTAAGCTTTCATATCTTGCAACAAACATCAATCAGACGCCCTTAAAAATTGACTGTACGGTTCACCTTACTGCCTATTCTGTGATTAAAGAGTTGCAATCGCTTACAGGAAAAGGCTTTAACGACGGGGAGTTATTAACCTTGATCAATGCAAAAGAGGTATAAGGAGCGGCTAGCTCGAGCACCTGACTTACACAAGAGGTCAGGGAGTGACCGGGTTAGGATCCGGTCACTCCCTTGATTGGATATCAGTCTGGCGACCGCTACTGAGCTACTTTGTACAGATTTCGGCTGTAGATGTTCTGTTGAACATCCTCATAGGGCCAGCCTTTGAGTTCAGGTTTGACCATGATGATGCCGGTATAGTGGTAAACCGGGGCGTTGGGCATGTCTGCAGCGATCAGTTCTTCCATCGCCGTATAGTTTGCGCTGGGGTCGACCATGGTCTGGGCTTCGGCTGCGAGGCCGTCATAGGCTTCGGAAACGTAGTTGGCATCATTGTAGCCTGAGCGCGACTGCATCAAATCGAGAAAGGTCGAGGCTTCGTTGTAGTCGCCGCACCAGGCGCCACGGGCTATGTCGAAATCGCCTTCACTGCGGGTGGTGAGAAAGGTTGTCCATTCCTGGTTTTCCAGTCTGGCGTCAACACCGAGCTTTTGTTTCCACATGTTGGCTACGGCGATCGCAACTTTGCGGTGGGCCTCGTCAGTATTGTACAACAGGCTTGCCTGCAGCGGGTTTTCCGGACCAAAGCCCGCCTCGGCGAGCAACTCAACGGCTCGGGCATCGCGTTCTTGCTGGGTCCACTGACCCCACTCAACATCAGGAGCCGTGAAGTCTGCGGTTAGCGCTGGGGTAAATGTATAGGCAGGGAACTGACCACCCTGTAATACATTTTCTACGACGATGTCACGGTCGATTGCGTAGGCCAGTGCCAGGCGCACCCTGGAATCGTCGAACGGAGCCTGTTCGGTATTAAAGACATAATAGTAGTTGCACAGTCGAGGGAATACATGTGCTTCATTGGGTCGTTGAGATTCCTGGGTCGGGTATTGTCCGGCGGGTATGTCGGTCTTGTCCAGTTCACCGGCATCGTAGCGGTTCAGCGCCTGGTTCTCGTCGTTGATGACCAGGGTCACAACCTTGTCCATCAGGTTGTTCTTGTTGTTCCAGTAGCGTTCGTTGCGTTCGCGCACCAGACGCTCGTTGATCACATGCTCGGTCAGCACAAAGGCGCCGTTTCCGACCAGATTGCCGGGTTTGGTCCAGTCTTCGCCCTGGGCTTCAATCACCCATTGAGGCGACGGAAAGGTGGTGGCATGTACAACCATTTGCGCAAAGTAAGGCAATGGCCGGCTCAGGCTCACTTGAACAGTGGTGTCATCAATGGCTTCAATGCCCAGTTCCGACTTGTCCATCTCGCCTTCCAGTATGGCATCGACGTTTTCCAGCGCCATAAGACTCATGTACCAGGCATAGGGTGAGGCCAGTTCAGGATCTATCGCACGACGCCAGGCATAAACAAAGTCATTGGCGGTCACGGTGCGCCCATCAGACCACTTGGCATCGTCACGCAAAAAGAACGTCCAAGTCTGGTTGTTGTCGGTTTCATAGCGTTTGGCAACGCCTGGAATCAGATTGCCGTGTTCGTCAGAATTCAACAGACCTTCAAACAGATCGCGCACGATGTAGGAGCCGTCTACATCCTCAACCAACTGAGGGTCGAGCGAAGAGGATTCGTCCAGTGCACGGTAAGTAAATACTTGCTCATCTGCCAGAGCCTCTGCGGTAACAGGGTGCACGTTGTCTGGCGTTTGCCTGGCTTCTCGCTCAGCGGCCGGTTCTTCAGTGAGGGTTTGTGCCTGAGTGTCGTCGCCTTGTGAGCAACCCGCCAGCGCTACGCCGGTGATTAATGTGGCAGCCAGTGTCAGGCGCCAGCCCATTACGATGGGTTTCATGGTAGGTAGTTTCCCTGGTTGAGTTGGTGATTCGCTATTCATTTGATTTTACGCTGAGGGCTCGGCGACAGTGCTGCAGGAGATCATGGCCGGAACGATCGCTTTCGATCAAACCCGTTGCATGGGCTCATTTATTCTGCCTGAAGGCAGGCCAAGAGTGCCGAAATAGTCACAGTAGAGCTCAAACATCAACACTGTTTGTTTATCAATTAAACTCATTGCGCATTGCAGGCAGTGTGCAGGAACTGAGCGAAGGTCAGCGTAGAGAATTAGCCATGCTCTTCTTCCATAACGTCTATGAGGTTACTGAGTTCACGCTGCAACGCAGCATCGTCTCCCAGGTTTACCTCGACCAGTCGGCGCAGGTGCGAAGCCGTATCAACATCCATGGAGAGAATGTTCAAACCACAGGCGTGGCGTTCGGCATGATAGTAGGCGACTTCAATATCCATGGTCAGGGCAATGTCGCTCTGATCCAGTTGCACGACTAGCTGCCCGGTACTATCCGCATCAGGAATTCGCCCGGTGTCGCCCAGAACCACCAGCGCACCTTTAAGGCTGATGTCGCGCAGGATACCCTGAAAGGTTTGCGGGTTTGAGGGGTCGCCCAGCCTCAGGTCGATCCGAGCACTAAACTCAATGCGCTTAAAGCGCCGATGATCGTCGGACATGGAAATCTCCTGATAATGGTGTTCGGCTCATTAATAAACCCAGGTTGAATCTTAACAGGCAGAGGTTATCGGAGTAGCTGAATTCCTGAGCGATAACCGTTTACCCGTAAAATGATATACCCGCGAGGCTGGATAGTGCTGCAGCCTTATTTACCGCCAGTATTATCAACGTCCATTGAAATTACTATAGTTGGGGTTCATTTAGGGTGTAATGATTAGTGTTCGGCGGGTACACACTTTACCGGCCATCGACAGAAATGCATGCCAATAGGAGATTCCCATGGCCAGATCCACCGAAATACCTGCCGCCAGCGCTGCGCTGCCAGGCCGGGAAACCCCGTTACCGATTGATTACCAGCATGCGGTGTTTGACATTGATATGCGTGATACACCGGCCGGTTGTGAGGAAATCATACTGGCGATGGGTTGTTTCTGGGGTGTCGAACGCCACTTCTGGACCCAGCCCGGTGTTCGCAACACCGCTGTGGGGTACGCGGGTGGGCCGACGCCCAACCCAACCTATGAGGAAGTCTGTTCAGGCCGGACCGGACACACAGAGGCCGTTCGTGTGGTTTACGATCCGGTAAAACTGCCACTAACGGCGTTATTGAAGTCCTTCTGGGAAGCGCATGACCCGACTCAGGGCATGCGTCAGGGCAACGATATTGGGACTCAGTACCGGTCGGCCATTTATGGCGCGCCGGAGCAATTGGCCTTGGCTGCAAAGACACGTCAGCTTTATGAGCCACAATTGCAAGCGAGGGGTCGTGGTCCTGTTACAACGGAGATAGCTCCGCTGTCTGCGTTCTACTATGCTGAAACCTATCATCAGCAATATTTGCTGAAAAACCCGAATGGGTACTGTTCTCTTAAGGGTACAGGCGCAGTGTGTCCGCTTTAGCCGACCCTTAAGCGTTCAGTTGCTTCAGGCGCAGACAGGCTTCGCGTAACTGTGTCGGGTCATAATAAGCGAAACACAGGCGCATAGCGCTGGCCTGCTCGGGCGCATTTGAAAAGCGATTTCCGGGCAGATAACCCACCCCTTTCGCGTGGGCTTGAGCAAGCAGGTCGGCAGCATCGGCACCGGATGACCATTTTGCCCAGATAAAGAAACCGCCGGACGGTGCTGTTATTGCCAGTCGGTCTCCCAGATGGTCAGTCAGGTTGTCCATCAGAGTCGCTAACCGACTTTTGTAGACGGCTTTTAGTCGATCCAGGTGTTGGTCAAAACGGCCGTCTTCAAGCAAGGGTCTGACCAGGCTAGAGGTAACCGGTGCCAGACCGCCCCCGCTTGCCAGCAGTGCGCTGCCAACCAGCGGTGCTAGCGATGCTGGTGGTCCCTGTATCCAGCCTAGTCTTAATCCTGGAGCCAGCAATTTTGAGAACGAGCCAATGGACAGTACCGGGGCTTTTTCATTCAGGGTTGCCAGAGGGTCTGGTGGCGTGTCCGCAAAATGCAGATATTGGTAGACCTCGTCGGCCACCACTAAGCAGTCGGTGTTTAGCGCAAGCTCGATTAGCTGTTGCCTGCGTTCAGCACTCTGGGTAATGCCAGTCGGATTGTGAAAGGTTGGTATGGTGTAAAAAAAGGCAGGTGAATGGCGCTCAATCAGAGCGGCCAGTTTCTGAATATCCACCCCGTTTTGATCCATCGGTACGGCAATGGCGGTCAGACCGTGATCCGCCAGTTGTTTGAGGGCGATAAAAAAGGTCGGGTCCTCCACCAGCACAACGTCGCCGGGTTGGCTGAACCGGGTGCAGATCATGTCCAGTGCATTGGAAGAGCCATTGGTAATCATGAGTTGGCCGGTGCTGACTGGGTTTGCCTGATGCTGGTTAAGCCAACCGGAGAGGGCGTACCTGAAGCGCTCGTCACCGGCTTCTGCACCATAAGCCAATACTGCTGCTTCAATAGTGGCATGCTGAAATAGATCGGCGGGCAGCAGGGCAGGGTCGGGTTGCCCAATGCCCAGGTCAATGCAATTGTGCGGTGGTACCAGCTGAGTCGTATGCCAGTTCATGAGTTCAGTCCAGCCTATTTACGATCGTCAGTCTGACGCGAAAAGCGTCGTGTTTCAATCCTAAGCGCTGCTGAGCAGTTCCCCTTGGGGAGCTATTCGGAAACTTCCTAAATCAGGCCGTTTCCGGATCATCCTGGTGGGCGGGATTATGTGCCAGCGACAGGCCACTGAGCGTTGCCAGAATGGAACAGACGAACATGGCCAGGGCGATGCGCTGAATCGAGTCATCGACCACCCAGGTTGAGAGCGTGGCCAAAGTGCCTGCAATGATGAACTGTGCTGCGCCAATCAGAGCGCTGGCGGTGCCGCTGAGCCGACCAAAGTGCTCCAGATAGGCCGACTGATTGTTGGGTGCGATGGCACCGATGGTGCCGCCTACGAGGATCATCATTGGCAGGAAGGCCCAGAGGCTCTGGTTGTTGATGCCCAGAAACAGGTTCATCAGAAAGAGTGCTACCACTTGAATCAGCAGTGCGACCTTCAGCAGTTGGACGGGTGAATAGCTGAGCAACAGACGGCGATTCACAGTGCCCAGGGCGCCCATGCAGACCACACCGGACGCAAAAGCAATTGAGAATTGTGCATTGTTCAACCCGAACCAGGTCTGATACATAAACGAAGCATGGGTGACAAAAAGCATCACCGTACTGAATGCCAGTGACTGAATAACGACGTGTCGCCAGGCCATGGGGTGACGCATAACCGCCAGGTAATTGGTCAGTAGCCGCGAAACTGGTTCTTTGTCGCCGGTTGTAGGGGGTTGATGTCGCAGCAGACGAAACCACATCAGCCCGCCGATGGCCACCGCATAGATCGCCAGGAAATAGAAGATGAGCGGCCAGCCGCCCAACCATAGCAAGATAGAGCCGAGGGCGGGTGCAACCGCCGGGGCGATAAACATGATCAGGGCGATCAGTGAGAACAGCCGGGCTGCATCCCGGCCACGGGCAGTATCGCGCACCAGTGCTGGTACACTTACCGCAATCCAGCCACCACCGAAGGCTTGTATCAGTCGCCACGCAATCATCCATTGCACATCGCTGCTGCTGCCAATAGCGATGGCACTGATCGCGTAGATGCCCAGACCCGTCAGCAATATCGGAGCCCGGCCATAGCGGTCTGACAATGGGCCGCCAATAATCAGGCCAAGCGCCAGCCCGAACACATAGAGGCTCAGTGTCAGGGAAATCTGGTTCTGGCTAACACCAAGATCACTGGCGATCTCAGGAAAGGCGGGTAAATAGGCATCAATGGCCAGCGGCCCCAGAGCCATGGTCGCAGCGAGTAATATGGAAAATTGCAGTTTGGATGTCATGCGAACCTG
>Ga0307979_1001446_pt1 | contig 16857 bp, 19 predicted proteins | sample OrgLakmetage1058_FD_201833 | JGI IMG/M metagenome (GOLD analysis project Ga0307979, IMG submission 201833) | Saline water microbial communities from Organic Lake, Antarctica - #1058 | ecosystem: Environmental > Aquatic > Non-marine Saline and Alkaline > Saline | place: Antarctica: Organic Lake...
TAGCACCATAGGTCTGGTTAGTTTTTGCTTGATTTTCTTTCCTGTACTGTGATTGGCCAGAATTCAAATTTGCAAGAAATCTCAAAAAATAACCAGAATTTTCTAACCCGTAGAATAGAGCCTTACAGGGATTATCTGTTTCTACAAGATGTATTCCGCGGTAACTCGGGCAGAATTAAATGACTTCTGTGCAGCTTCTGTGCTTCAAATACTTACGGCTTGGTTGATTATTATTTTATGTACTGTACTCGCACGAGAAAAGAGGAACGTCATCGAGATCTTTTTCTGCTCCCCTAAATAGACATGGCTGCGCGGGCGCGAGGCACCTCTTTGGTCCTCGCAGCAGTAGGGTGCCTCGCAACGCAATTACAGGTTGCGAGCTCGACGGTGACAGTATTGGCGCCTTTAAATGCCACGGGCTTGAGACCGAACACAAAAATCCCGAGCTCTACCTACGTGTACTTCGGGCCCCGCCCTGGGTATGAGCTTAGTGCGCCAGGAGTGTTTCTGTCGAACCGGGAGGCCTGCGCGCCAAATCCAGTCACAGTAAAAGGCAAAGTGGTTGTTACTCGGAACACTCTTGCAGACTGTTTGATCGAGGACATCTACGAATCCCTCGGCAATTACGGCGCTGCAGCCTACGTCGTTTTGGTGGGCAATTTACCCATATCGGAAATCGCCCGCTTCATTCGTGCACGCGCTTCTCTCTCACCCCCTTTTCTCATTCTTATGTTTGAGCGCTGTGTGCATCAAATCTTTGGCACTTATTCTTATCTGTGCAATGTGTGGGTTTATACCTGTTGCTTCGATTAGGTGCCCTACAATCCACCAGGCATGCGAGCCTTCAGACACAACGATTGGATAATCAATAAGAACAACCATCGCACGATGCCCATGGTGAGCATATCGGAGGATGATCGCCTCTCACTCTTGTGGAAGGACTCAGGCTTACTCCTCGCCGTCGGTGGTGAATCAGATGAACGATTCGTCGACTACTGTCGGTCCTGGATGCGGATTACCATCATGCAGGTGCTCATTCCAAGTTTTGCCCTGTATTCAGCGGCCATTGCTCGTAAAAGCTTGCTCGACACTTTGCATCGGCATGGGATTCGTGCTGGTAATAGTGCTGACGTTGACGTGAGGGCAATCAGTCCAGAAGACAATATTCCACAGAATTCTCAAAAAATAGCGCTGAGAAATATGAAGGTCCAACCGTGGCCCATAGCGGCTGTCGTGTGCGCCATCGAAGCCCCCACTCTCGTGCTTTTGGGTGCAGTACTAGCTCTAGGACAAAATGGCCCTATGCTGCTGCCGCATACCGTGCACTTAATCTGCAGCGACCTCTTCCTCGGTATTTCTCTGCTGACTTCACTGCTCGTGGCTTTATATCTGCAAGACGAAGCCCCAAAAGACAGCGGCAACGATGCACAGCCACCACCTTCATCGACCTGGAGCAAACACCGCCGAAAATTAATGGCTGCTGCTGTAGCTTTAACTTTGAGTGCCGCAGCGCCTCTGTTCAACATCTTCGTGCCGACGTATTGGAAAAACTTCGGAGGCCTTTTCTTTGCATTCGTGTACGCGCCGTTGACCGTTGGATGTAGCGCATACTTCCTTTACAAAGCGTGGCTATTTCGCGAACACATCGTATTATTCATCTGTCAACGTGATGCCTTAGCTGAGCAATTTGGTCCCTTTGCTCAAAGTTTCCGGCTCGTGGGCTGCCTTGCTTTCTGGCTCTTGGTGAGCGCCATCTGCATGCTTATAAACGCAGCCATTTTAGTCTCGGTTGCTGTCACCATGCTGGGCGTGGGGAAGAGCGGCGTGGCTACCTCTCTAATTAACTTGGAGCATTTCTTAGTACTCGAATCTCTTATGGCAGTGTCTCGCATTGGCATTTCTCTCGCGCAAGTGTTTGCTATCAGCCATCATAGCGTCGTAGAGGAAGGGCTGTTTGGCCGCAACTGCTTCACTTGCTGCGGCTGCTTTGGGGTTGCTGAAAATGTGCCAGGCGCCAGAAAGAGAAGAAAAGCACCCCAAACGGAAGGCGGCTCAGAAGTTAGCGACTTCTCTATGGTGCCGCGCCGCAGAATCTCTGAGAGATCGGGCGGACTTCGTGACAACAAAAATCGTGTCACGCCGACCAATGGGCCTCAAGGAGGATCGCTGTTAAGGCCAGCTCAACCTCGCCGTAAGAGCAGCGACCAGCGAAAAATGACAAAATTACGTGGTAGTCCAAGCGACAAGAGGAGGAGAAGCCGGTCGCACAATGCAGTACATCCGGAACCAGCACCACCTCTCGACGGTGAAAACACCAGCAGCAATAATTCCAGCGACACCGCTGAAGCACACGGCCAAGACACAGAGGATACAGGGGATGGACTTCGCCCGTCGCCGTCTCAAGAGTCGATGCTTTCAAAAGAAACGCTTAACGATGGCTGGTGTGACTTGCACGGCGACTATTTGTTCGCAATGGGGCTGCTGGAAGGGCAACTCGACGAGACTAAGCGAGAAAATACTGTGCGAGTTCGGAGTCCGGGGAATTAGCATGCAACCGTTGGCGCTCTAGATGAACAAAATCGCTGACGTGCATATGTAGTGCAAATCATTTCAACTACTCCATACATTCGCTGAATGACGAATTTGAATCGGGCTTGTTCTGGAGGTCAGGCTTATCTGTTGTTATATTGGTTTTGCAGGGCCGTATCTTATTGAATTGTTTTTGATTTGGTAGTAGTAGTGTTAGCTGCCGTCTGGACTAGGAGACTAGACTTCCTATGCCACTCAGCACTGAGCACTGAGCACAAACCAGGAAAGACATTACACTGCCCGTTCGCCCGTTCGTTAATAATAAGTTAACCCAAAACCAAGCCCTCTCGGGGGGATCAGAGAAAATAATACGAAGCCAGGCGTGCTAGGCACTAGCTGCAAACACCGAACCGTCCGAACCCGATCCTGCTACATCGCAGATCGAACGTGGGCGCCTGCTGGTTGGCTGGAAGATGGATAAGCACAACACAAGTGGACTTGGCATCAGGCGCATTGAATTGGGAGCGTAATTCTGGATGAAAACTGTCTCAAAAATTGGCTTTGCTTCTATTCCATCAAATTTTGTTCTAGTCTGAGGACATATTTGATTGCCGAATTCGAGATCGCAATGGATCTACGTGAGTTCATGAATGGCGTCTTCATGAGCTTTGTGTATAAGAGAATAATTTGACATCAGCCCCGAGGGGCAGACCGGAAGAAAAACAAAGCAAAGCAGATTACACTTGGGGAGGAGCCAACACCAAAAGGGGAGCTAATGAGCTAATCTGTCACGCATTCCCGAGTGACCATGGAAGTGGTGATAGCGATTTAAAGTGGCACGCTCCTCCGTGCTCTGAGAGTGCTGCTTAAATAGTAAGAGAAGTTTCCGCCCGCAGAGGAGGGGCCGACTACGAATTTCTCTGGCGATCAAGAAGAAGAGCCACCCATCCCCGAGCAATTGCGTGACCGAATTTGTGTGCGGGTAAAACCAGTGTTCCACGCTCGGTGCGACTTTGATGTCGAATACTGAAGCGGACTACAGGGAGGAGTAGCCAGCATAGACGAACGGGCAGTCGAACCGAATAGACCTGGAGAGATAACTGTCTAGCGAGCAGCCGAACCGAGCTAACTGCCTAGCAGATAACCCAAGCGAACTGCCGAGCAAGCGAACAACGCGAGCGAACTCCGCCCCGAAGGATGGAAAAGGAGCACCAAACCCGAGCAGCACCCCCGGCTGATACGCCGAACCAAACAACCGAATCGAACAGGTGCGCATAAAATTGTGCCGAACAGGACCGAGCAGCGAGCAATATTCGGCTGCTCGCGTCGTTCGGCACCTTTCTCGGTACTCGGCAATGGCGAGCGTGGGACACTGGGCAAAACCCGTATTTGGTACAGGTTTTGACATCTACTTGGTTCAGATTTCTGATTGGCTCACACCCAAGCATTCTGCAGTAAACGTAAGTACGGGGTTAGGGTTACAGGTGGTTTCGGGTAATAAGAAGGGCAAAGGAATTCAATTTTAACAGGAGAAGTACCAAATTTTGAGCCTCAGGACAACCTCTTAGCACCCGTAACTACTTACCTGTAGCTCCTGCCTGAATTATTTCACTGAGGCTCGGGCAGAAATTTCTCGTTTTCTGCTCTTGAAGCACGGCTCGGGTTATCGGCCAGACCGCGCAGAGGTTAGACTCCTGACTCCTGATTTTCACGTTTCCCCTTAAAAAATGTCTGCAAGAATGCGATGCAATTCTGCGGCCCTCATCATTACAATGAGCGTCTCTGTTCTAATGAGGACCACCAGCGCGGCAGTAATAGTTTTGGCGCCTCTGAACATACCAGGGGTTAGGAATAATACCCATATTGCGAGCTCCAATTTTGTGTACTTCGGGCCCCGCCCCGGGTATACGCTGAGTGGGCCGGGTGTGTTCCTGTCGGATGCTGAGGCCTGCGCGCCAACACCTAAAGTTGTGCAGGGAACAATTGTCGTGACTCGGTGTACCCTTCCAGATTGCTTGATTGAAGACATCTACGAATCACTCTGCAATTACGGAGCTATAGCTTACGTCGTGTTGGTGAGAACATTTTATCCCATCCACTGCTCTCAACACACCTCTCCTCCCCCATATTTTGTAATTGGTCACGTGCACGATAAGATTCTTTCGCGATGGAGAGTGCCTCTATAACTACACTTTCGATGGGTGTGCTCCCTTCTTGCATAGGTCCCCTACAACCCACCGGGGATGCAAGCCTTCAGACACAACGATTGGAACATCTTTAAGAAGAGCCATCGCACAATGCCCATGGTTAGCATCACATACAACAAAGTCCTGTCAGATGTGTGGAGCCACCCGGAGTTAGTACTGGCCGTTGGTGGTGAATCAGATGAACGATTCGTCAAATACTGTCGTTCCTGGGAGCGGCTTACCATCATGCAGGTGCTCATTCCGATTTTTGCCCTTAATTCAGCAGCTGTAGCACGCAAAAGCTTGCTCGACACTTTGTATCGGCATGGCGCTGGTCGTAGGGCCAGTACCGATGCTGACGCAAGAATTGTTGGCTCGAGTACCATGAACATAAGAGGACTTTCGCAAGAGTTGCCACTGGAGGCGATGAACACGAAGGTCCAACCATGGCCCATAAGTGCTGTCGTGTGCGCCATCGAAGCCCCCACTCTCCTGCTTCTGGGTGCAGTGTTAGCTCTAGGACAAAATGGCCCTATGCTGCTGCCGCATATCGTAGACTTAATCTGCAGCGACCTCTTCCTTGGTATCTCACTGCTGACTTCACTGCTCGTGGCGTTGTATCTGCAAGACGAAGCCCCGAAAGACAACGGCAACGATGCACAGCCACCACCTTCATCGACTTGGAGCAAACACCGCCGAAAATTAATGGCTGCTGCGATATTCTTAACACTTACCGCCGCAGCACCTCTCGGCAATATCCTTGTGCCAATGTACTGGGATTACTTTGGAGGGCTTCTCTTCGCTATTGTGTACGCCCCGTTGACCATTGGATGTAGTGTGTATTTCCTCTACAAGGCGTGGCTGTTTCGTCAGCACATAGTCTTTTTCATCTGTCAACTTGATGCCTTAGCTGAGCAATTTGGCCCCCTTGCCCAACGCTTTCGGCTCGTGGGCTGCCTCGCTTTCTGGCTCTTTGTGAGCGCCATCTGCATGCTGATGAACGCATCCATTTTAGTCTCGGTTGCCGTCACTATGCTTGGCTTTGGAAAGAGTGGCGTGGTAAGGCCACTCATAAATTTGGAACATTTCCTGGTGCTCGACTCTCTTATGGGAGTGTCTCGCATTGGTATATCGATCGCGCAAGTGTTTGCTATCAGCCATCATAGCGTCGTAGAGGAAGGGCTGTTTGGCCGCAACTGCTTTACATGCTACGTTTGCCGTGAATATGACGACGCTTCATCATCAAACATGATGGCGAAGCGCCAGAAGAAGACATGTGTACTGGAGGTGGGAAATATGTCAGAATCTAGTGGTTCCATTCAGGAATGGCATCGCCAACGTCCTAAAAGGTTAAGCCGAGTTCATGACAAAAATCGTATTACGCCGACCGACGGTGTTCATGAAGAATCGCTGCCAAGGCCATCTCATACTCACCGTAAAAGCAGCGAACGGCGATATGCGCTTAAAATAAGCTGTAAATATGGTGAGAAGCGAAGGAGACGCCAGGCGCAGAATAAAACTTATCCAGAGCCAGCATCGCCTCTCGACATCAAGAATCATTTCAGCGACACTGTGGATGCGCGCAGCCAAGACACAGAGAATGTAGGAGGGGACGGGCTCCGCCCCTCACCGGCTCAACAGTCGATGCTTTTACATGAAACACTTAACGTTGGCTGGTGTGACTTGCATGGCGACTACGCGTTCGCGCTCGAGCTATCGGAAAGGGAAATTGAAGGAGCTTACCAGTTGAGAATTCGTGAGATGAGCACGGGCACTGAAATATATATCAATGATGATTGTTGCTGCCGCTGATGCGAGTCGAGAAGGTGATTTAGGATTAAGATATGAGACATGGGACTTGGACGCTACTGAAAATTTGGGCCTTGGTGTCAAACGCTATTTAGCAAAAGAAAAACAACTTAGCTTCGTCATTAAGTCTGTATAAGTTATGTATAGTATAATGGGTAACTTATAAAGTCCTAGTACTACTACACAAGGCATTTTTTTGGCGTTGGCGCATGTCACTTGGAGAGCTCAATGCCAACATTCAACACTAAACAGTTCAATTCGAAAACAAGCCGCATGGACTTCCTCAGCTCGCGCATAGTCCGCTAGGGCCCTTGTGTATTAAGTGGCTTATAGGGGATTTAGCCCAGTCAGGCTCGTTTGTTTGTTTTGAAAGGCCGGTCTCTAGTCGAATCCACCTGCTGCTGTTCGCAAGTAGTCCGTTGTTGTTGCATTCAAGAAGCCCTGTATAATGATAGCAATTCGATAGCCCAAAAAATGGTTGGTAAGTAGAAATGAATACTACGTTGAGGCGATAAAGCAGACTTTTACCGGGAGTGCACTGGCTCGAAGCTTCGTTAGGAAATAGCTGCGCTTTCGTCCGACGCAATCGAGGCCAGAAACCCCAGGAGGTGACCATCCTCGCTTTCGTGTTCTCCATCGCTCCTGGTTAGGTTCTTGTTGTTCTTCCGCTGCCCGTTACGGTTGGACGCTGGAGGCAACCCAAGCGCGGCGCGCACGTCGTTCGCTTCGGCATTGACAGGCAGCGCGCGGGCCACGTCTAAGGGCGTGTGCCCCCACCGGTTGGCCGAGCCAGTAACGCCAGCGCCCGCAGCAAGCAAGGTCCGCACCGCTCCTCCGTTCAAGGAGGTTACTGCCAAGTCCAGCGGCGTGCGCCTGGAAGGAGAAAGGCCAAATGCCATTGGTTCATGTACAGAAGAAAGTCGAGCCCCCCAATCACATGCACATTAAGAAGATACAGGTGAGTGCACATCGCAGAAGCGATGCCACGACAGAAATCATAACTCCTTAAATTTTGATGCTCGGTATTGACTTCAGTTGTTCTCGTTGCTCTGAGCCCAGTTGCTGTGGCTACCCCTTTTCATTACCCGTCTACGTCGCATAAGTTTGGCGCGGCTCCTCGGTCCAAGAGTCTTGTGACAAGCTCCGCCCACTCTGCTGGCGTGGCACTCCCCGGTGCTGCTCCTTGCTGCGTTAATGAACCACCATTGGCTGGCAGAGTATCATACAAGGTGAGGTTGGCGGCGCCATTGAGCAGTTCTCGGCCTTGCGCAGCGGCCCAGTGAAGAGGGGTGCGGCCCCACACGTCTCGAGTGTCCAACTTTTGCGCAATTAAAAGGGTGGAATAAGGAATGGTCAGTGGTTTGCTTGAAGAATTTAGAGAATGGCGCCTCCAATTTTCTTAATTCATCGTGCACACACACTGTAATGCATCATTCAAGATATAGTAGCTTTTTGAGACCAGTCTAAAAGAAAGACACAATTCAAGGAAGGAGGGCAAGAATATTGCATGCTTGCTCTTGCTTCTTGTTTAAGCTTTGGTCCCACCTCCAGCGTGTCAACGTGGCCGCCGGGAAACCGCCCGTCCGCAAAAGTCGTGAGCTGGTCGCGCCGCGCCTTGAGTCGATGCAAGGTGGCCTGAGGTACCGACGAATCAAATCAAACATTCTTTTTTTTATATAAACATGTAAACAGAGTCAGCCATTTTAGCACGTGCACACAAATTGAATGGAAAAAGAAAGTGGCATTCGACTCAATCTAAGGCCGTCGTCGATTTCTCGTAGTCTCACGCACGCACCGACAAGCGACTGTCGCCGGCTCGGCGTTCCTTCTTGTGACGCGTTTCTAATTCAACGGTAGCATTCACCCACGCATCACGATTCTCGTAGCATGTGCCGAGACGACCCTAGTTCAAAGGAGAGAAAGAGATAATTGAAGGAGCGAAGAAGCAGGAAGTAGGAGAAAAAGAGTAGAAGAGAAGGAATGGTCAAGTATGACTGCACAGCACAAGGTAAGCAGGAGGGAATTTGAAATAAAGCAGTTCAGAGAGGTGCCTGTTACCTGCCCGCCACGGCCTCCACTGCCCCACTCGCTGCCCCAAAAGGCCGCTTCTACTTTGGCGCGTTCCACCAGCTCCTTGGCAGCGGCTTCGCTGGCTTTGGTGTCGGCCCCGTACAAGTCAACCTGGGAGCGCGGACACATCATGAAGAAGAAAAGACCAAGAAGGTGACATACGAGCAAGCACAGCAGCTACCCCCCTCTCTCTCTTTCTCGTATTGCCATTGAAATTCAACGGCAAGGATCAACTACGAAGATTTTTCTCACCTGCCATTGGGCTCGGTCCACCGCTGCTTGAGCTGCACGGAAAGCATCTATCAAGTTCACTGCAGCTCGGAGGGCAGCTACACCGGTAGGCAAACCGACACCGTCCGGAGGCAACATTGTTGCAGGTAGTGCCGATGATGACGATAGCGATGAGGAAGAAGAAGGGCGCGCCCCCGCAATCACTAAGTCGTGCAGTGGTCCGCCAGGAGCGCCGTCAAGCCACGCGTCAGCGACCTAAGTGAGTATGCGAGGAAGAGTATCGAGGAAGTGGCAATAAGGACGCAAAATATACTATCTAAAAAGAATAGATAAGAGAAACTGCAAAATTGTACTTGAGACAAATCATACTCGAGGGCAGTACTAAAAAGAGACAAATCATACTCGAGGCCAGTGCTCTGCGCCTTCTGAATTGTATGAAGTGCCAGACACAAAAACGCAAAAACTCCTCCGATTGATAAGTCCAACCTGGCATTGCATCGCAGGCGGTTCACTGAGCGTGCACACAGGTCCGAGGCGGTGCATCGCAGCGTTGTTGTCACGCGCAGGCATTGGCATTTCACACACCACCTGGCGATGGCGCCGCAAAATACGAAAACAGATAAAGGAAAAAAAAACAGACAATTTTCGAAGTGCCACTTCTCGAGAGCTCGAGAGATTCGCAAAGAATTCACGCGAGAGGCGCCGAGAAACGATTATAATTTCGGGAAAGAGCACCAATATTCTGATATTTCAAAGAGAGGCTGATAGCATCCTGACAGCTCACTTTTCTATCGAAATATCCTAACGAAACCCTGCACCTCTTAGGAAGTGTCAAGGTTTCCTTCTGCAATACACGCACCTGTCGTCCGCCATAACCGCCAGGAGGTACGTTGAAGGGGTACTTGTCTTCTTCACTTGCAACTGTAAGGCTCAGCTCGATGCCAGGTTTGGCATCATTCGGCAGCCACACTTCGTTCGTGTTTCCTGAGGGCAGCGGCGGATAAAGAGCGAGCAGCCAAGCACGCCACGGGTCCCACGGGCAGGACCCTGAGTAATTCCCGTGTGCGGCACTGCGATAAACAACGTGATGATGACTCTTTGGTTTCTTTCCGAGTTCGTCGTCGAGGTCACCGTCCCATAGTGCGCTGGTCGGAAACGGAATAGGGTTGGCCACAGGTGAGGCTCCGACCCTAGCAGCCGGAACCAATAAGCTAAGATATGCCCAAAGGTTGAGTAGACTTAAAAGGTGCAATATAGGTGAAACGCTTCGCATGATCCAGAGGCTAGTAGATCTTCTCGAAAGTGTTGAGCCTGTCTATGGCGGCGTTCAAATAACTTCAAAGGGACTTGGAACTTCGTCCGGTAACCACCATTTAAAAAAAATTGATGTTTGACTTCGTATTCGAAATGTGTAATACCATAATATCACACTGCAGCGGCGTGCGCGCCGCCACGCCACGATCAACGTAGTTGATTTCAGTGACGTGACAAGGTGTCAGAACATGGTTGATGTCAGTGACAATGTGTCAGAACAAGCACGCAAGGGTTTTTTGTGTCTGTGATGTGACGGACAAAATCCTTGGTAGGCACTTTTTGGTCGTGGTCGCATAAAACATCAATCTACGTTGATCTATTAGAGCATGTTTAAGGGAAAGAGAGACGGAGATGGATAGATAGGAGGCGCGAGGCGCCCGAGACGCAAGGAAGTGGACCTCAATTGGCAATTGCCTATATGTTACCTGCCACCACCCCGGTGTCGTCCGTTTTAGTGAAGTAGCAGGTGCCTGGGGGTTCTTTTTGTTTTGTGCTTATGGGGAAGTCCTAAAATTTCTAGCGATAACCGATATACGATAAACATAAACGGTATGTTCTGCTTTAAGTGCCTTGTAATAAATGGGATTATTCTCTATTACTAGTGCGCTATCTGCCATAACTCCGTATTTCATATCTCCACAGCGCCGCTTCTAATCCACTCCGTTGCAATTCGATAGTCCTGCTGCTCCTCACCAATCGTCACCGATGTCCTCGTCTCCGAGCTCGTCACTGCCCGCAGCAGCTGCCGCCGCAGCCTCCGCCTCAGCTGCTGCTGCCTCAGCTGCGGCCTTTTCTGCCGCTGCCTTCTCTTCAGCGGCCTTCTTCTCGGCAGCAGCCTCTTCTGCTGCGGCCTTCTCCGCTGCTGCTTTCTCCTCTGCGGCTTTTTTCTCAGCAGCTGCCTTCTCAGCAGCTGCCTTCGCTTCAGCAGCTGCCTTTGCTTCAGCAGCAGCCTTTGCTTCCGCAGCGGCTTCCTCTTCTGCGGCCTTCTTCTCGGCTGCTGCCTTCTCAGCAGCGGCTGCCGCTTCAGCCGCTTCAGCCGCTGCAGCTGCTTCAGTGGCCTCCTTGGCGCTGTTGTCTTCCACCGCAGGCGGCGGCGACGCATCCGCTGGTGCTTCCTTTACAGCCGGCGCTGGCGCTGGCGGCGGCACATCAGCCCCGTCTCCACCACCGTTACTGCCATCACCACTCGAAGTGTCAGCCGCCGGCGCTTCCTTGCTTTCCTGCGCCTCTGGTTGCTGCTGTTGCTGTTGTTGAGCCTTGCTCGCTTCGGCCTGCGCCGCTTTCTGCTTGAAGAGGTTCACCAGGTCCAGGTCGAGCTCTTGCACCGCTTGGGGGTACGACGCCGCGGGGGCCTGAGGCAGCGGGCCCCGGTTGGCGGTGAAGTAGGCTTCCACTTCCAGTGCCGTGGCCAGGTCAGGGAAGAGGTTGGGGTACTCGCCCGGGTCCGCGAGCGCTTTCGAGGCGCGCACCGACACCTGCACAAGCAGGAGGCGCCACAAAGTCGGTTGGCGATCAGGAATAGGTCAGAGACAAGGAAAAGAGTAATAACAATAGCGCATCGAGAGAAGCTAAGCTACCACGACTTAGAACCACGAACCAACAAGCAGCTAAAGAGCTACTACAATTAAGTATCGCAAAGCAAAACCGAAAGACTACACAACTACACCAAAGCAAAAACCTATCCTCTCTTTCTATCTCCATCTGTTTCATTCTGATTCTGTATAACTTTTACCTTGGCAAGGTCAGTCTTCCACAGCGCCACCAGCTCGCTCATGCGGCTCGGCAAGTAGGTCCGAGCAAAGAAGGCCGCCTCGGGAATTCGGCCCGAGGCCACCAGCAAGTCCACGCACCCGCTCACGTCCCCCAGGACGAACAAGCTGGCAAACGCCACGTTGGTTTTGCCCAGACCACTCGCTTGGGTCGCCAGCTGCGCCATGCCTTCCGCGTTGCCCGTGGCGGTGTGCAGGAGCAGCAGGCCGGCCAAGTCTCCACTGGCGGCGGCGCACTTGTTGGTGAGCTCGAGGTCGCCGTTGGTGAGGGCCAAGTCGCCGAGCCTTTTCCACTTCGATATGGTGTCGGTGGTGTCCCTGTCGATGTCCTTTACCTTTGGAGGAATGAAACAAAAGGGTTCAAAAAGCGGCAGTGAAAAGCAAAGCAACGCGAGCATGTGCTTTTTCACTCATCGAGGATAATGCAAAGTGAAAAGACCCACGCGCTCCCCCCCTCCTTCTTCCTTCACCCATACCTCCGCAAGGAGCTGCGTGGCAATGTCCAAGCGGCCGAGCTCGAGGGCCAGGTCAAACTTCTGGTCCGGGTCTTTGGTCAAGCTCAGGGCTTCGTCTTTCAAGCCTTGCGACTCGAGGAACCGCGCCACCGTGCTGTGCTCGCTCTCCGGCAAAGTGGGCACCAGCGCGTTGGCCGACTCCATGTCGCCCCGCACCACCGCGGTCTGGAACTGCAGCACGCTCAGCAGGATGCGGAAGGAGACCACGTTGCGGGCGTTGTCCATCAAGAAGACGCGGTCTTCCTTCGGCAAGTAGCCCAACATGTACCTGGAAGCAGAAATCGAAGAAGTAAAGAGGAAAAATGTGAAGAAAGAAGAAAAAAGTCAAACGTAGGTAGTAATTTGAATAAAAAAAGAAAAATACCGTAGAAAATTGTGCACTACCAAAGAAAGATCTATTAGTCAGAAAGAGGACGTTGCAAAATAAAAAGGGCAGCGCATCCGGCTTACTACGATGGACGTACATGGTGTGGTCCAAGTGGCAAATGGTCATGATTTCACCCCCGACAAAGTAGTTGAGGCGGTTGCCGGTGTTGGTGTACAGGAAGCAGTCCCCGACCCACATCCCGGTGTTGACCTTGTCGCTGAACTCGTGCACCAGCTCAAAGGCCCCCTCCACGCCGTCTTCGCCCAAGTTGCTGCCACTTTCGTCCCCCGCCAGGGCGGCTTCTACCGCGGCGGCGTTGAAGCTCAGCACGTAGCACGACTCTTCGCAGACGATCACGCACAGGGTGCCCGCTTCGTTCCAGTGCAAGTCCTTCGCCACCACGTCGATCTTGCGCACGAACGCCCCTTCCGCCCAGTCGTAAAACACCACCGAATCGGGCCCTCGGACGGCGAGGCAGTGCCCGCCCCACAGCCCCTCCGCGGATGACGTCACTGCTTTCACCGTCTTGTGCTCCTTGAAGTTTTTGAAGATTTTCACCCGGCCAATCGACTCGCGGATCGCGTAGTCGCCAGTGGCGGTGGCCGACCAACAGAAGTCCAAGGCGGGGCCGAACGCCTTGTTCCGCAGGGCTTGCGAGGTGTAAATGATGTACTCCCCGTCGCCACACACCACGATGAACCGGCCGTTGTTGTTGTGCTTCACGATCTGGGGAAACACCTCGGTGCTGCCCAGGTCTTTGGCCTGTTGGGCCAGGGGCACCCGCTCCCCATCGGCAATGCCCTGCTCGTCGCAGATGGCCCCCGCGCCCCGCAGGTTGGCGGTTTGAATGTCGTTGTTCACCGCGTACACCAGCTTGCCGGTGGAGGGGTCCATCGAGGCCACCGGAGCTTCGTGGCCAAGCTTGATCACCACCGTGCCTGCGAAAGAAAGATACATAGAGCGTGGAAAGGAAAGAAGAAGACGTTTACAAAGAAAATAGGTAAGCGTCATATCAGTGTGCCAAGAAGTTGACCGAACGATGCGCTGAATGGAGTATGCATCAGAAACCAAGGAAGAAAATGGAAGAAGCTGTGGGTATGAAAGCTACAAATGGAACCGATTTCCGCAAGAAAAGCCTCGAGTGAATAGGACGAAATGAATAGTCGACATGCAGGCAGTATGTGGGGCATAAGGCTTTTTCGACAATATTCCCATACGGGAACGAAGAGCAAAAAAACATCCGAATGCCCCTTGCACTGTCTCAAATGAGATTGAACTATGCTTTTCGGTTTCATCTTCATCGGCTCTCAATTTGCTCTCGAAACACTGGAATCCTCTCAACACATGGGAAAAGAAGCTTCATGTGAGCACGACGATCTTAACTTTAAATAGAAGCAGCAGAAGCACCAGCAGGAACTGAAACTGAAACAGTCTTAAACGGTAGCAAGTATAAATCATTACCTTCGTCGTAGCCGATGGCCACCTTGTTGGCGTCGCGGGTGCACGCCAAGCTCCAGGCCCGCTCCATCCCGTAGTTCAACGTGGTCTCGGCGCGGTAGGTCACCGAGTGCCAGATGCGCACCGTGCCGTCTTCGCTGCCCGACAGCACAATGGGCAGGCGGGGGTGGAACACCACGCTGCACACGTTGTTGGCATGCCCATCCAAGGTGTTCACGCAGGCCTTGGTTTGGTAGTCCCAAATCTTCACCGTCTTGTCGTCGGCGCCGCTCAGCAAGTACGGCTTGTCGCCGCCCGGGTAGTAGTCGATGCAGTTGACCCCCCGCTCGTGGCCTTCCAAACTGAAGTGGGGCACCGCGGCCCCCAAGCCCCACACTTTCACCGTGCGGTCCAAACTGGCGCTGGCGAACGTGTTGGTGTCCTTCATGTTGAACTTCGCCATCATCACGTAGTGCGCGTGGCCTTCGAACACCTGGATGCAGTCCCAGCCCTTGTCCCAGTTCCACAGCTTCATCGACATGTCGTCGGCCGTGCTGATCACGTAGGGCAGAGTGGGGTGCACTTCCAAGAAGCGAATGTAGTCGTTGTGGGCCTCGAACTCCTTCACTTTCTCCATCTAGTGAGAATGACACAACGAAGAGGAGACACAAAGATACAAGAGTCAGCAAACGGGCAAGCATGATGATGTTTTGTCAAGACGCCACCTGCGAAGTCGATGAACACCTCAAAGCCTACAGCTACGATTCCCTACAAACTTGTGACAAACTCAAGGCCCGAGGCAAGGGAAGCATAAAAGGAGTGCGCTTTTCATGGTTGCCACATCTGTGCCCCGCCAAAGAAAAGGGGCACAGGACGAAGTGCACAGACCACACATTACACACTCAAGCATCCTCTCATGATGATTCCTCACCGTGTTGTAGTTGAAGACGCGGATTTGCATGTCGTCTGACGCCGTGATGAACCACTGCTTTCGCGGAATGAACTAAAAACATAGACGAGAGCGCGAGCAGCGCGACGTCACCGTTCAAGAGAAAACAGAATCAGGAGGACGAACAAGAAAATGAATAACAGCAAGAGCTGCGCTTCCAAATCGTGAGACTACAAGGAGCGCATGATTCAACTCTGCCATACTTTTTTTCCCTAATCCAAATTCCAGGCACACGCGCATCTTTCAAAACCCGCCCTCAGCAATGAATAGCCTACCAAAGTGACCTTGGCCAAGAGGCGAAAGAGGCATTGGGGCATGGCATGCGCTTCAAAATCGTGCCAACACGAGCAATATGAACAGAAGGTACTAAAAATGATGTACAACATACTGAACAAGAACTAGTCGCGCACCTTGGCGCAGCGTACGGGAAGTTCGCAAATGTCAAACGATTTGACCATTTCGTTCTTCTCGTAGTCCCACAGGAATACTTTCCCATTGTACAGCGCGCTCAGCACCCAGTTTTCACTCGGGTGAATGTCAACGCTTTTGACGCGGTCCGACCGTGCCTGCAGTTTTTTCTTGATCTCGAGGCGGAGCGGCTGTTTGTCGTGTCGTTATGGTGGCAAAGATGGTGACAAAGGCAAGTGAGGATGGGCATGAGAGAAGAAGTGACCGCATGGGGTAAGGGTGGTGACAATGAAGCGACTAAAGGCGCAATATTTGTACAGTGCAACAGAAGCTACAAAACGGATTGATGCAACATAGCCGGAAGAGATAAAGTGCGTCCGCAACATGTTTCAATGCCAAAGACTACACATGCTCCTACTATAGGCTGACTCTTCATGTGACAAGGAGAGAGTTTATTTTATGTGCAAAAAATAACGGCACGCACCATGTTGCTTGCAAGGGCAGCTAAGCGAGGGAGTAGAATGCAGCGAAGATATGCCGATAGGTGCGGAGGCCAGATTCACCGGGTTAAGAGAAGGACAACCAGAGGTATGCGCGAGAGACATGCATGAGGGCAAAGTGATACCGGATGGACAAAGTGGCAGGACATTATTCTAGAGGTCTATGGGCGCTCATGCATATAGTGAGCAAGCTATATGAATGTAAGATAAAGATTAAATGGGTCAACCGCACGGGCGGCCCTAATCCCAAGCTATGCATGGTGGCGGACCTCCGGTGCCGTCGAAGTCTCTGCGCCCTCTAAAATATTGCTGGGGGATTAGAATGGAGGAGACAAGCGAAATGCACAATAATACCAAACTTCTGGCCTTCAAATGATCCGTTGGTATATTCACTAATGTGAAAAAAATATATTTAGGTTCAGACGACTTCAGAGTAGTGGGGGGGAATTCCCAAACCGGGAATTCCCGAGGTCGGGAATCGAAGGGAATTCCTTCCCTTCTCTAAAATGGCGTTTTCTGGGAATTCCTCGGAATTCCCATACAGGGGAGGTATATTGGCTTTACATGGGGGATTTTTATTTACAGGGCGATATTGATTTATTTGCAGGGAGGTCTAGTCTAGTCTAGTTAATACTCTCCCAAAAACAAAGAAAGACAAGTACACAGCAGTCACAGAGGCACATAAAGAATGCACTTGAGCTACAAATGCGCTAGCGAATTCGCTCCAGAAGGCCAATTAAGGCTCCAACTGGCGCCTTTCCTCCGAACAAGTC
>Ga0307979_1001447_pt1 | contig 16854 bp, 14 predicted proteins | sample OrgLakmetage1058_FD_201833 | JGI IMG/M metagenome (GOLD analysis project Ga0307979, IMG submission 201833) | Saline water microbial communities from Organic Lake, Antarctica - #1058 | ecosystem: Environmental > Aquatic > Non-marine Saline and Alkaline > Saline | place: Antarctica: Organic Lake...
CGTGTACGCAGTCGCGGTCATGCTCGCGCTCCAGGCCGTCATGCACTTCTACCTTGTGGGCTCGCAGTTGTCGGACTTTGCTTCCAAACGGGGCTGGACGGAGCGGGGCTCGGCCTTGGCGCTCCTCCTTGTCGACCTCGCGGGCCACACGGCATGCTTCTTGCTGGTGACCGCCCGGATGGTGGGCATCATCCAGGACGTGTACACCGAGCACTTCATTTTCCACACCATCGAAAAGCGGAGCATCATTTACAATATTTCGTGGGAAGACCCCCGAGTGGAGCGGGAGCTGCTGAAGATTGGCAAAGACGACGTCATCCTCACGATTTCCTCGGCCGGCTGCAACGTGTTGGATTACCTCGTCACTGGCCCCAAGGCCATCGTGGCCTGCGACTTCAACATTTCTCAGCTGGCCATGCTGGAGCTCAAGCTCTTCGCCATCATCCACCTGGACCACGCGCGCTTTTGGGCCATTTTTGCGGAGTCGGACTACGCGGTGTTCAAGGAAGAGTACGAGAAGGTGGGCGGCTTGCGCGAGTTGATTTTGAAGTCGGATTCCACCACCAAGCAATCCACCGTGGACTTTTGGGACGAAAACCACGATGTGATCAAGAACAACATCATGTTCGCGGGCTCGTCCGGCTTGGCCGCTCGGCTCCTCTTGCCGTTCATGAAGTGGCTGGGCGTGGTGGACTACATGGTGTCGCGCAAGTGCTACCCACCTGCCACCGTGTCCCTGGCCGTCGTGCGCTCGTTGCTCCAAAACCAAACCCTGTGGGCGTGGCTCGCGCCGCTGGGTGGGGTGCCCGAGTCCCAACTGGCCCTGATTCAGCGGGAGCCCCACGTGTGGGCCGAGCGGCTCGAAGAAGTGCTCTGCCGCCGCATGTGGATGCCCGACAACTACTTTTACTACGCGTACTTCGCTGGTACAAACATCTTGCGATAGGATTACGACCCTCAATATCTTCGCGTTTGATAGGAGTTTGCATATATTCTTCCTTATAGTGCTGTTTGCTAGTTGGTATTCATTTTTTTTTTCTAATTTTCTTTTTCTTGTACCTGCGCGCGTCTTCTTCTCACAGGGCGATGGGACAAAGATTGCTGCCCGCCTTACATGGAAGAAAAGAACTTCGCCGCCCTGCAGAAGAACGCCCGCGCGGGGGTTGTGACCACCTACCACGGCGGCTGGGCTGACGGCGCTCAGGTACACGTTCAAGGTTGACGGTGCCGTGTTCGTATTGTTTTTGTTTTTGTTTCACCCATGAGGCTCAGTAGTTTCCAACCGAAGGTGAACCTTCTTATTTTACTGAAAGATCATGCCGCATTTCTTTCCTTTTTTTCCTCCACTCATGTTCCGTGCTATTATCATCTCTCCCTTTCTGTTGTTTTATCCCTTCATAGCTCCGCGATGACTTCACGATTGCATCCTTGCTCGACTCGATGGATTGGATGCCGGACTCCATGATCGCCGAAAACATTGCCCGCCTCTACCCTCGCATGTCCGACGGCACCAAGAAAAACGGCACCAAGGCGGGGGTCATCTTTTGGCGCAGTTTCGCCACCAAGGTCCACTCCCCCGTGCTTGCCGCCATGCAGCCTGATTTGGTCCCCGACGACGACGGCCGCGAGCGCGTAGGGTGGTACTTGAGCCAATGGGTGGCGCCGGTGAAGCCTCATGCGCAGACCGACTTCAGCGCCATGCTGTGCAAGGGGAGCAACACTGAATTCAAGAACACGAATCTGCAGGACGCGAAGGTACGCGCAACCTTGCTTCGTTTGGAACGCATTGTTTTCGAATCTGTTGTTGAACCTTGTTCTTGTTGTCATTTTCTTGCTCTGCGTAGCCACCGTGCGTCATCTCGTGACATCTCATGGTGACACCCCTCTTTCTCACTTTCCTTCCCTCGAGTTCATGTGCGCGCCCTAAATACCATATTAGGTGATTTCGGCGATGGCGATGCACGCGCTCCGCTCCGAAAAGGACTCGGTGGAGTTTTACAAGTCGCAAGGGGACGCTTACGACGGTTTTCGGGAAGCTCTGCTGCCAGACCGTGACCAGCTCCAGCATTACTGCTTGCCGTGGCAAACCAAGCTTCAGGTGATGAGAACCAAATTGTGGCCACGGCAGTGTTTATGCGTAAATTTGAAAGTCGTAAATTTGCTATGGTTGTTTGACTGTTGTTCGCAGCCATGATTTGTTCTTTAACGACACACACCATCTCCTAACTTTCTGTTCCTTTTCTTTGCTGTGCTTGTCCCCATAGAGCTGGATCAGCGTGGGTTGTGGCACGGCGCGCGACATCGAGTACGTGATCGAGCATTTGAAAGCGTGCAAGACCCAGCTCTATTTGCTAGACCTCAGCCCGGCCTTGCTGGAAATGGCGCGGGCTCGCATCGCTGCTCACGGCCTCCAAGACCAGGTGGGCCAATGCACTTTTTTAAGTTGACTGGAGAGCTTCTGTATTTCGAGGCAGTTATCATCGTGAAATGATATGTGTACAGCATATTTTTTTATGAGCATGCTTTCGGCTGTCTTTATTTTTAGAATTCTTTCTTTTATCTTTTCTCAGTGTCTTTTTTTTGTTTTTGACATTTTTATCTTTTCTTTCTTTAATTCCTTTGACGTTCAGGTCACCTTGGTGGTCGCCAACATTCTCGAAGCCTACGACGCCAGCGGCAAGCCGAAACTCGACGCCATTCAGATCTTGCCGGGCTCGGCCCGCGCCACTTTGCCGGACCTGGGCAGCGCAGACATGGTGACCTGCAGCTACTGCTTGACCATGATCCCCCCTTGGGAGCGCGCGCTGGAGGTGATGGTGAGCATGGTCAAGAAAGGCGGCACTCTGGCCCTCATTGACTTCACCAAGCGGGAAGACATGCCCACGCACTGGACCCAGGTACGCACTTTCAATTTAAAAAAAAAACAAAAACAATTCTATCAAGGGCCCTGATTACACTTATAGCAGTCACACTTCGTGTTGTCTGCTCCGCGAAAAGATCATATTTCCTTATAAGCTCGATCAATGGGGTATCACTCTTCAGGAAACTATCCCTCGCTTATCCTCCCTGCCACTTCGTCACCCTTCGCTTGCTGCACTCCCAGGCGTTGAACGGGTGGTGGTTTGCGAACGACGGGGTGTACTTCGACGAGCAGCACACGGCCGCGCTCAAGCAGCACCCCAAGCTCAAGACCGTGTGGTACAAGGAAGCCGAAGCCCGCGTGCCGTTCACCGTGCTGCAGGCCACGCACTACCTCTGGACCGGCGTCAAGCTGTGAGCGACTTATCGCGGAAGAGTAGCCGAAGACGAAAAAGCAGACGACGAAGAAGCAGAAGAAGGAGAAGGAAAAGAAGATGAAAACGTCGCAGGCATCGGTCAGAGTGTGGTGCTGCAGTAGGGACACGGTTTGTTTTCCTCTTTTGGCTCTGAACGAACGGCCCTGCTGCAGTCCAGTGTTCCGAAGTGGCCATGCCAACACAAAAGAAAAACATGAGAGAGAAAGGCAGGTAGCTGAACCAGCAAAACGATGAGAGATTTTGGGGTGAGTGGCACTCGTGGCATGCAGCGCTGTATGATTTTCAGCGGCGCTTAAATGCCGCCACACCAATCCCCCAAACCCACTGACTTGCATTGATAATGATGTGCATGGATCAAATAAATATATGAGCAAAGACATACCAAATACAAAGTAGCTTAATGCCGAATTGAGACCTGTGGCCTAATAGGGCACATTAAAAAATCCCGTTTTTTCGGTCCGGTGGGCCTAGGCCTATGCAAGGAATTTTCCACTTTAGATTTCGACTTCGCTTCCAGGCTTCGCAGCTGTTAAACGATTTATAATGAATGATATATATTTTACAACAAAAAATGCCTCGAAGCCCCCATTCGCGATTTGAATTCGGTTTTTTCAAAATTAATTGAAATTCAAAAATTTTCTTCGCTATATCGCCGATATCAAGAAAAACCTAGGCAATGCGCGAGCCCTCTTTTTCAATTCCGAAGCTTCCGATACAGAGCAGACTGTTTGGATTCAGTGGCCATCGGCGCCCGAGTCTAGAATTGGCCACATCAGTTCGAAACGCTTGAAGATGAGGTTGAACTTGAAGATGAATCAGAGCGCTTAACTCTGCTGGCTGCAGCTATTTCTCCTCCCACTTTATTAGGAGTTTCCCTGCGGTTGACATTATCGCCGCTTGATCTGGGCGTGCGGTTGCGATTGCCCGACTTCCTTGCCTCTTTTGAAGCATCTTCGGGCAAACTCGGCGAAGTGCGGCGCGATCCGGGCCGAGAACCACTCGTAGTCGCAGACCGACCTACACGAGGCGTCTTGTCACTGCTTGCTTCAACAACAGGACGAGACTTGTTCTTGGGAGTGTTCGCAGCGGAGTCACCACGAGACATGTCCGACTCGTTTTCTTCCACGATGGGCGGCTCCAGTGACGCAGTAAAACTCACGCGGTTTTCTCGGCTTTCCCGGCTCATTCTGGCGTGCGCGTCAGCTCCATCACTCTTGGGATCACTGATAATCTCGTCGTTGCTACTGCGCACGCCGATCTCCTCGATCATAGCTTCGTAGTCAAACGATCTCGGCGCAACTACTTCTACCCAGTGCAGAAAGTTCTCCTCAAAGCAAGTATGTGCACTGAGAGCATCATAGAGAAGCGGGAATGTGGCACGGAAGTTTTGCAAATCAGCGCGTGTCAGCCCAAAGGCTTGTGCCGTTGTTGAAGTGCACTTTGCTTCTACCTTCAGCGCAAAATTAACTTCGTCGGGAATTAAGGCAAGCACTTCCCCAAACGACTCCCCGACTGTGTAGCGCTTGGAGAAAGTTGCAGCAGTGACTGTCGGACTAGGGCTACCAAGCGTAGGTTTGTTATATTTTTTTCTTGAGGACAGAGGGGAAGCATCTTCTTTCCGTCGTTTCTTTGATACTTCGTCCATGCAAGTCTCCACTGCAATAGTGCCAGAAGTTAAGAAAAACATTTCACGGTGTGCGCCAAGCATAGGATGTAAAACGACGTCATCGATCGAGTAGCAGTACGGTCGCAACCGCGGCAGCACGACAGTCAGCGCGCCTCGAAGGTCTGCTTCTACTGCACAGAGCTCAGGCAACCGGGGAATTATTCCAGTACCGTGAACGATGCCCATTACTTCAACGCGGAGCTCAGGATGCATAGCCGCAAACAACTGCTGCTCTGAAAACACCGACTGCACTTTTTGCCGAAAGAGGAAGTGTTGCCTCAAGCAACAGCGGAATCCGAAAGTGTTGCGAGCTTCGTTCAAGTACTGGTTCAAGTACTGCAAGTGTTGGCGGCGCATCTTGGCCGCAGGATCTAAATTCACGATAATTCCTACGAGAGCCCCCACCACATAGGCAAACACCGTGGTTCCAATAACTTGTGTTAGGACAGTAACGACAAGCTCATGGGTGGCTTTTGGGTTTGGCGTGATGTCTCCGTAGCCAATTGTTGTCATTGTTGTAAATGCCCAATAAAGGGAAGCAATGTAGCGCAAGTCAAGGCCTTTCTCATCAAGGCACGCTCTTCCACTCAAATCATCGGTCGAGTCCGGAACTAAACCAACAATGCAATAATTCTCCACCCAGCAGCTGCCGTTGCCGTCGCATTGAGCGGTCGCGAAGAGCAAGCAAGCAAACAGATGCCCGAAAAACAACATAATGATGAAGAGCTTCAAAACTTTCAAGACCGCTGGATGTAAGTTCAAGGCTTCTTCTACTTTATCGACGAGCCCTGCTTTGTTGATGATATGCGCGATTTTGACGAGCCGCACAAGCCGAATGGCACGCACAAGCTTGAAAGATCTCAACGCTGGGTTTTCTTGACCACTCATAGCGGCCGTCACGATGGCTTCAATGGGCACTGTGCTCAAGAAATCAATGGGTAACCAAGACGTAGCGTAAAGCCAAGCTACTGTCCAGCGATTCACAATTAAATGCCCGTCGGTGTCTTTCTCTGCAGTGTTGAAGGTAACCAAAATATCTACGAAGAAGAAAACGTCCACGGCGATGTCCAATGCTGCCAAGCTACCAGTATATTGTGTACTAAAACCCAATTGGTACGTCACCCTAATGACCGAATAGCAAATCACCAGGCTCAGGAAAATGTCCCAAAACAATTTGCCAGACGTACTTGGGTGGAACAGTCCTGTGGTAGCGAAGAGTTCCGATGGTGTAAATTTGTCAGCTGCTGAGTCTTCTGCTTCATTGTCAATTGAAGCTGGCGTCATAGATGGATCTGTGCCCAATGGCATCGCAGATGCGTCCCCAACAATACTATTGCGCTCGAGAACAGGGCTACTCTGAATTGCTTCTTCGCGGTCAAATGCCTGGATAATTGAAGCTTGGGCTTCCCTGAGAGATACTTCGTCAACCGAGACGTTCAACTCCCGAGAATCGAAGCGCTTTTGGGCCCGTTTTTTCTCAGACTCGTCCAAGGAACCAGTGGGTACAGCGTCCATAGAAAGAGTGCGATTGCGCTGCAAAGAGCCTCCGCTGGGCGACAACAAGGGAACGCGCCCTTCATCATTCTTTCGACCAACGCGAGATGAGGTCTCGTGAGCCGCTCGCGTTTCTTCATTCACAGGTGCTTGGGTGACCAAATTCTTGTATTTGTCGGTCGCAACAGCTTGCACCATTCTGGGCATGTTTTGCCGCAAACTTAAAGGTAGTTCGTTGGGTGAAGGCTCTACGTCTATGACTCTTCTACTCAACGCGTCTGCTAATGACGTGCGGTCTGGCTCTGAAGGTGCCGGCAGGCAAGCGCCAGCCATTTCATCGTCCTCGTACAAGTCTTCTTCAGCAGCATGGGGTGCCATTTCGCGAATGGAAGCCGCGCCACCAGCGACGTCACCATGCTCAGCACTACAAATCGCTACTGCCTTCAGGAAGCGTACACCTCGTTGGCACAGGTCTGAGCGCACCTACACACAGAAAGCAAACAACCAAGGAGAGTCACGCAGGATAAGGTAAATCACAGTGCATCTTGGGGGATTAAAAAAAAAGGTAAGTCCCGTATAAAGCATAGATAGCTTCTCGAAGTACCATCCGGAATTTAAGATTGGAGCCTTACCTGCGGCCAAGGCGCAAGGATAGCTTCTAAGTCCTCTTTTGCGACGAACCAGAGTTCGCAATCTGAGGTTGCTACAGTAGTAACCAAGTAACGAGTATTAAGCAGCACAGCAGCTTCACCCAAAATGGAGTCGATGCCCAAGTCATCAAACGGCTTGTATTCAAACTTGGCAGCGTAAAATACGAAGGGAATGCCTGCAGTAAAATCCTCGCGGCTGCGCCTCAGCTGCGAGGGTCGCCGTTGAGCAACACGGTGGAATGCTTCAACGCTTTTTACAATGTTGCCATTCACACTCTTCACTGACATGCCTTCCTGCACACCGGCCTTAGCAGCTTGACTGCCCGGCACCACCGAAATCACTACAAGTACCCCGTTGCCATATATCGAGTGGTGGCGTGTGACTTCAATTCCCAAATTTTCCGGGGACAACAGGCACGAAAGTTCCTTTCCGGCTGCGTCCACCGAGGATGACAAATTATCAAACTCTCCTGAACTCCGACTCCTCGCAAGTTGTAATTTGAACGTTGAAGTATTGCGCCGTGAACCTAAATCCCTTGGTTCAGGCGAGGCTTCCTTCTCGTGAATTTCCTTCGGGGAAACTTCAATTTCTAAGTAACGCCGCGCTGTCCCACGCTCGAGAAAATGAAGGCTGAGACCAAGATCAGTGTCCCGTGTGATGCATTCGCCGTTGCTGGCCGCGTAAGGGTGCATGCAAGCAAGCAAGTCTTTCACAAAGAGAGGCGGTGCTTGCCGAAAAAAAGATATCGCCTCAATGGTATCCCTGAATTGTACAAAGGAGGCTGCACAAGCAGCGGGTGCGGGGAGTGTTGTTTGGAGCTCACTAGCGGTGTCGTCGAACAAAGTGTTGCGCAGGTAGGCGTACCTGGGTGGAGAACCGAAGAGAATAATCGAGTGCGGTCAAGTGATTCTTGTCAGGGAAGTTATCAAATAATGGACACACAAATAGAATGAACGAAAAGCAGTAGAAATGACTATCAACTCACTTGAAGTGCGCTCGAACTTTTCGCGCAATGGGCGTGGGCAAGTTTCGATCTTTCACAAATGCTTTGATGAGTTCCATCTTTTCGTTATAAACTGCAGCTGCAGGATCAAACATCTCCATCATCGCCGTCACGTTGCCGATCACGTAACCAAACACAGAGGCGCCAATCAACATCCCTAAGAGTCCAATCAAGTACTCTTGCCGGTTCGTGGCTACCAAATCACCAAATCCCACCTGCAACATAAAAGCAATATGAATGTCATGTGATAATTGAAATTTTAATGCTCCAAAGCAATGAACAAAACTGCATTAACTTAACTTTCATTATCATTCAACATTTACGATGTCATACACTGATGCCTTTACCGTTGTCATCGTTGTAAACGCCCAGTAGATAGCAACCACATAGCGCTCCCACAAAGTCAGGCCTTGGTGAGCATCTACTTCGCCAATGAACTGGTTCAGCCAATTTACCGTTCGGGTCTCGTCCAAAACCATATGCCATGTAGAGCACAGCAAGTGCGCGATGAAAAAGAGCATGGCAAACATGCTACCCAAGCTTGATGCAGTAGGAAAATCAGTGGGGTCGTTTTCAGGCCGCCGCTTCCCTTTTTCACCGAGCTTCGCCAGCCGCAAGATCTTCAGCAACCGCGCTAACTTCAGGATGCGCAAAACACGAGCCGTTGACCCCACCGAATCCCCAGATTGCGCCTCATCTGAGTCTCCAAGTACTAAAACTGCGAAAAACTTGGTTATGCCTTCGATCGGCACCGTGCTGAAGAAGTCAATCAAGAAGAAGCCTCGGAAGTATGTTTGAGCTATTCTCCACGGGTTGGTCTCAAATCCGCTCAAGTCATCGTCATAAAAAGCGGTTCGGAAGGTGGCGATGATATCCACGCCGAAGAGTGAGTCAATCACCACGTCACTCCAAAACAACGATTCGTTATCCTCAACACGGAATCCGAGTCGAAAAGGCACAGCAAGCACGCTGTAGATGATCAAAATGCCAACAACAATGTCGAATTTGATCTTCCAAGGGTTGCTTGGGTGCACCATGAAATAAGGCGTAGTGTAGCCGGTCACTGAGATAACGGGCAGTTCGTTAGCTTTCTTTTTTGTTCCCTTGGCTGCGGCCGCAAACGCCTTCAAAGCACCGCTACGCCCGGACTTCATAAGCTGTACAAAATGAAATCATGGAAAACCAAATATCAGCAGTTTTCTCAGAGATAAATTCGTATTTTCTGCACTAAACAAGGCGATTTGAAGAGGAGGCACACGACTGCAACAACAATCATAAGCTGGAACATAAACGCATTTCAGTACATGTTCACAGAGAAAGGAAAATGTTCGTGCGAGTGAACGTAGGCAGATCCAGAGATGAACAAAATGCACGAATTTCGAGAAAGCTTAATATTTCAATCTCAAAGGTAGAATAAAGATCCAGAATGAAACACGCAGCGAAACCTCTTCGCTACCTGCATGCACAAAATGAACTCGTCGAAGTCGATGTCTCCGTCGCCGTTCACGTCCACTAAGGCAATAATTTCAGACACTTTTTTGTTCGAGATGAGCCCGCCCTGGTCGTTTGCCTTGCGCATCAATTCTTTCACCTACAAAGCAGGGGTGAATTGTGTAGAAACGAGAAGCAGAAGGGCTTTGCTGTTATGCAAACGACGAGGGGTGCTGACACGAGTGACACTCCAAAGCAGCTGCTCGGCAGCTGCTCGGCAGCTGCTCGCCGGTTGACGGCTGCTTAATTCAAGGGATGTGATTCGCTGATAACGCCGAGGTCGAAGTTGGCCTGCGGATTGCAGAGCTAAGAATCTTGGACTCGCCAATCAGATGGGGGATGGGGGAAGGCGCTCCGCGCCGGTCGGCTTTTTCCCCACGTGGGGCTTGCTTGCTCGCATAGTACAATCTGGCGCACTCAGCAACAAGGGGACTACAACGAAGTCCCTCAGGCGATCCAGAAGAAGAGTCGCCCATCCCCAAGCAATTGCGTTACCCCATTTGCGTGCAAGCTTCTGTTTGAACGAGAATTTGGCTTCCGAAAAGCCAGTGATGTAGGATGCCGTGTGTTTGCGAGCCATTTTCCGAGCGACGGGAGGTCCAAGATGAGGCTTCGGTTTTTGTGCTCTTGAAAAATAAATTTATAGGCTCATCTACTGGTGCTTTTTTTTTGGGGGGGGGGGTTCAATAACCCAACACCCAACCAACTAAGCCAAGTGCGCACTTAGCTCAATACTAAGTTCAGTTGGTTGGGTGTACATAACAATCCAAGGGTCCTGTGTTCGAATCCCCCCAGCGGGTCATCAATGTCATCAACCACACAACGACCGACGACGAGGTTTCGTTGCGCATCCGGGTTCGCTGCGCATAATAAAAAACCTTGAGAGCGGCGAAGAGGGGGCGTACACCAATTGCGAAGGTTATTTTGGTTGTGATGATTGAAGATTAAAATACCGAGCTTGAAAGCTTTTTGCCTAGCTAAGCAAAGTCCTAACCCTTTTCACAGACTTCAGTGGGAACACGAAGTCCGAGAGTGCACCACCAAGTCATCGCAATGGCCATAACAATCCAGAATTACGGAGGAAAGGGGAGCATCAAGCATCAAGTAGCAAGCGACTGGAAGCTCAGCATTCCAAAGAAAGCAGCATGGCAAGACTCCTTCCTAGTCTGGTTCTGCTTTTCTTTAAATTCCCTCAGGGCACAAGCGCACACCCCCGATTTGGCCATAATAAGCCGGATTCGTGACAATAGCCGCCTCGAGTTAGGGTACATATGGGATCCTGTGTGTCCTCCTGGACTCCTGGCTCCTCCTGAGGACTGGGATTGGGGATTGGCCATTGGCCCTGCGGCGGTTCATGGATGAGAAAAATTGTGTAACTTACTGAGCAATAAGCAAAAGGACACTCAGCCCAGCCAGGTACACAAGAGACTTTTCATCTATGTTTAGCTTTTTGCTATTTGTCTGTGTTTCTTTGCGGTTGGGGGTAATAATCCAGTCCCACCTATAATCCTCTCGGAATTAATGAATTATTAATTTTGAATACTAAAATCTAAAATACTTAAAAACATAGAACCTAGGAGAGTGAAGTATTAAGGAGTACAAAACTACCGGGTGCGCTCCATGCCCTTCTTTCCTGTTTCTCTTGTAACTCCGGCCCCTCGGTGCACGTGCGCCAAAAGGGCCTCCTTCTCATTTCGCGCCCCCTTTGCGCCGGTTCGCCCGCTGCTTGCGGTACATTTCGGCCCAACTTTCCGCAGAAACTTCCTTTTTGTGGTCTCCGACGCCGGTAGCATGGTTGCTGCCGTTGCTTGCGTTACCACCGCCGCCGCCGATGTTGAAGCCTCCAGTTCGACTCTGCGGAGGTGGTTGGTTTTCGTCGCGAAATTTGGTTCCATCTTGATCGTCGTCATCGTCACGCGCCCAACTTGGGAGCGAATTTGTTTGCATCTGGCTAGTTGTCGAAGGGTAATGGGCCTCCTCCTGCTGCTGCTGCTGCTGCTGCGGAAACAATGAAGGCCTGGCTCCAGATAACCATGAAGGCGGTGCTTTTTGGAAAGGGGCCGTCACGGGGCTTGGCAATTCGTTCAGCGTTTGCACCAAAACAGCACCCCATTCCAGCAAGGCCTGATAGCGCTTGGGTGCAATCCGCAGGCACTTTTTTCGTGGTAGACAAAGATAGAAAGACACCGGAATGCAAAGTGAGATGACGCACACCAGTGTACATTAGGGCGCAAACTTTCAATACACTACTTGTGCGGATAAGCAAGAGTACAAATCGTCCCTCATGTCTGCGCGTTTAAGCTATACACCTTTTAATCGTCCTTGCGTATAATCGTCAAATACCGTATCGCTGGTGGCACCCAGTGCGAGGCAAAAGCCAGTAGGAGACGCTGCGCAAGACTCGAAGCACACGTGCATGTGGTCTGCTCGCAGGTCTGCCACACATGTAAAGCGGCCAGCGCCCGCAGCCCCTACGGAGATGGCCCCACCGGCTACGGAAAAGTACGCTGCCGACCACACCTATTCGTAACCGAAAGTAACCATTTGAAAAAGAAAAGAGAAATATGGAATTGCAGTTTGATAGCTGAAGGCATAAAATCAAGCACCCGCGAATCACCACCACCGCAACATTCACCTGAGCATCCGTCAAACTCAAAAACTTTTCTTCCCAGTTTCGCGCTGCGGGCGCATTGCCGCTGCGCCCGTTAGTTCCCATCAGCACACTGCAGAGACCGTCCAAGGTTGGCGCCTGGCCCGCCACGGCTCGAGCAGTCGCCATTTCCTCCGCGTCTTCAGCCAAGCGCTCCACCTGTTAGCATAAATGAAGAAGCAAGGAAGCCAAAAATGTAAATCTGGTGGGCAAATGCAAGGAGGTCTACGTAGCATTATGTGTGGAGGAGTGCCAGCAGCCTCCATGAGGGAAACGCGCATGCAAGCTTCAAAACATACCGTCATGGGCCCACGGAAGATGATGGGAGTCGGCACGGGATGAGCAGCCAGCGCATCTGCCATGGCCGCAGCCGTGCGCGCCGCTGCACCATCGCTCACTTCGTCTCCATGCTTGCCACCATTACTAGCGGCTACCTGATCTTTTGAGCGGGCTCGCCGCGCCGTTGCTCCCATACTTTGCTCACTCTTTTCCTCGTCTTGGCCACTGGCGCCACCAACATTCATCTCATCGGGGTGCAGAGGCGACGCGCGCGGCGCTTGCGGCGGCACTGGTGACGACGCTGGTGCTCTCCCCGAGCGGGACGAGGGCGGGCGCCGACCGCCGAAGATATTCAAGTCTACGCTGTCGCCTCCGTCGCTGCGGCCGCTGCTCTCGGGGCTGCTCACTTCGCTCCGAGCATCCTCGTCGTCGTCGTCGTCGTCGATACCAATGCCTCCACCGTGACGCCGCCCTCCCTGGCTCCCCCTACCTCCTCCCTTGAAGTCGCTTCCAGGGCTCAGGCCAGAATACGGGTCGAATTCTTCGTTGGCGTTGTTGTGCCAGCCGCCATCGTCCACACGATCAGCGGAGGCCCGGGGCCTCTCCCCTCGAGCTACGCGCAAAATGAGTGCTTTGCCGCGCCCTGCGTGCTCGTGGTGGCCCGGGGCATCCCGCGCCATCCCAAAGCGCTCGTTGTCCTGTTGGCGGTAGTTGAACTGTCCGAACTCGTCGGTGGCGCCTTCGTCTTGGTAAGAGCCCGCCTGATGCATGCATCATTTGGGCAATAAAAGAGGCCAGTAAGAAAAATATATATACCAGTATATGTATGTACACATAATGGAAAGAAACAGACAGAATCAAGTCAAAGACTCTGCTTTGGAACGAAAGAAAAATAATGGAAAGCAGAAAAGTAGGTGCAGAAAAATATTCAGAAAAGCATTGCGTGGCATAGTCATCATACCGCCGCTTCTTGAAGTTGCAACTTGATGCGCTCAAGTCGATCGTTCGCCGCTGCTGCAGCTTCTGCTTGAGTGATGTAATTGGAGGAAGAGCCGTCGCCGCTGTTATCACCGTTGCTGCGCGGTTTGTCTACCCCAAAAGGATTGATCGCCAGTTTCAGTTTGTCCAGCGCGCTGGTCATGGTGCCCGTCTTGGCCCGCGCGTCCATCTGAGCTTGCGCGACGGCCGCGCGCTGCACCTGGTGGTCGGCCTCCCATTTGCGAGCCAGCCATTGGCTCCGCTCCACGTCACGCAGCGCGGCCGCGCCCGCCTGCTTGCTCGGAGACAACGGCGTTGCCGTGGGGCCGCTCATGCCTCCGATGGGCGACAGCGGCGGCGAAGAAGACGAAGAAGCCGAGGAAAACCTCGGGCTAGCGAAATGCGCTTGTGGCACTGATGATGCTTGGCGTGCTCCCTCGTGCTCATCGTGCGCAGGGAATTGCTCGAATGCGTCAGCAGCAGGTGAAGAGGCGAAGTTTGTGCAACCAGCACCAGCAGCACCCTGGGTAAGTGATAGGGTATACAGGGGAATCTTAAAAGGCATTATGATGGAAATTGAAAGTGAAAACGATCGAAAAAGTGTTATTACAGTCTTCCAAAACGGGGCCTCCCACAAGTACATGTAAACCTTTTAAGAGGCAAAAAAAATATCACCCTTTATCTACTAAGAAGTAAAGTTGCACCTCTTCATAAGTCGCTTCGCCATAACTAGTGCTGAGGCCAGCGCCAATGTCATCGTCCAAGCCATTGTTGCCGTCAACACCAGCTGTGTTGTGGGCGCTGTTGCTTCGCGACCCGTTCCGTTTCGGAGGTGGGGAGAACACCGCAGAAGCCGGCGGCTCCAACGACGACGATGCTTCGTCGCGATCAGCGCTGCCTTTTTCTTCTGGGCCGCCGGGAGCTAGGCGCAGAGCACTGCGCGCCAGAGCAATGGCTTCAATGGCATCCGCATGGCCTGAGCCTGCAGTAAGAGGGAGACAGGGTAAAAGCACACGGCGGAGAGGGCGTCAGAGCGCTCTCAAGTGAGCAACTTTGGGTGTAGATGACCGAGGAAGTAAAAATAAAGCTACGTTTCAAGATAAAGTATTACGAGTGCGCTTCTCTTTCTTTCGAATTGCACAGTACCTTCGTTGGCATCGTAGTCAGCGTAGGACGCATCCAGCGGCTCAGGCGGTTGCTCTGGCGACGCAGGATACGGGGCACTCGCACCGCCACTGCTGTCCACTGCACCGCTTCCACTCACGCTGTCTTTGCTGGTCTGCTTGGTTTTCTTGGCCAGGTCGCGCTTCCAAGCTGGCACAGTGGACTCTCCACCGTTGCTGCTGTTGCTTGGAGCTCCTGGGGTAACAGCAGCAGCAGCAGCGGCCTGTTGCTTGGATTCGAGATTCGACTGTGCCTGCTTGGCCTTGAGCAAAAACTTGGCTACACCTTTGCCCTTGACAGCAGCCGTTGCCCATGGAGAGAACACGGCCGATTTGTCACTGCCGCCAGCAGCTCCTGGAGCCACCCCCAGTTTGGCGGCCTTGGTCTCAGAGTCCGTGGGGCGAGCACTCGGCGGCTTGGGCTCTGCTTGTTCAGGCTCTGAGTCTACTGGGGCTGTCTTCTTTGCCTGGCCCCATTTAGGTGCTGGCTTGGCATCGCCCTCGGCGTCAGCCCCCTGCTACAAAGTGTAGCATGAATTCGACATCATGGATGATGAACGCTAGCCAAGAAACTGAGCAGAAGTTGGAACACTCACCTTTGATGCATTTTTCATGAACATCGCTGCCGCCTTGAGCTTGGCTCCAGCGCGCGGCTATCGATATTAACGGCCATTTACAGAAGGTTAGATCGAGCTCAATCACAACTGAATCAACCGATCAACCGTGAGTATTTCTTACCTTAGGCTTCGTCATGGAATCTGGTCCTAGAGCGGGGGCGAGCGACGGGCCGCCGCCTTCGAAAGCTTGCATGCGCTCTTTAAGCGACATTTGCCTGTGCAGCTCTCCGCAAGTTGACAAGGATGGTGTGGCGGGAGCGGTCCCCGTTGAAAATGTTGGGGTTGGAGAGTAGAGGGAGGGAGGAGAGAGAGAGAGGAGCGAGCTGTTCAGTCGATTTGATGTTACAGGGGGCACTTTGTAAACCTGGCAACCTGGCTCTTTTCTTACCGTAGTTATTTTAGGTTATGTAAGTTATGTAACCGTCAGACTACTCAGACGGGCTCAAGCTAGGACCGTTGGCCGTTGCCTACCTTTTTGACACCGGCCCCGAGGGACCCGAATTAGAAGGTTAACAAGCATAAACTAAAGAAAGTAGTTCATATGAGGAAAGGGGCCTATATATCAGGTTAGATTATATAAGGTCAGATTGGACCAGACGCGATCCGATCCGATTCGATTCGATTCGGTTGGATTGAGACAGGCCCCGAAGGGCCGGAATTAGAAGGCTAACAGGTAGAGAAGAAAAGTAAAGCAGCGCATTTGGATAGGGTTAGATTGGAAAAAAATCAAGTTACTCTCCTCTTGTGTAAAGAGATTAAACAAACAGCAAAAAGCCGTATATTTATTGGCACTTCAAAAGTTAAATCAAATGGCCTCGAAAGAAACACATGATGAAATTATTGGCATGTGCGCCTGATTAGCTTCCTAGGTTATGTTTGTGCTGCTTTACTTTTCTTCTCTACCTGTTAGCCTTATAAATCCGGCCCTTCGGGGCCTGTCTCAAATGATTGTGATTGCATGTGAAAAGTTTTGAAAATCACAAGTAGACTCCCTAGAGGTTAGAGGGCCGCCACGATGGTTCTGAATGTCAAAGTACCATTAAAGGGCAATTATTTAAGTAGAACTTTTTATAAGTGCATAACGCTTTTCTTTTTGTCTGGCTGTGATTGACTGTGGCGAGACTTGTAGGTACGTAGAAGCCTCCCAGAGGATTCTCGTCGAAGCTGCTGACCGGAATTGTTCATTCCAAGGCCATTATCAAAGTGCCTTTCCGTGTTATAGAATCCTGGGCTGTATTCGTCTTTACCTTTGGCGCAAATATCACATCGTAGGGCTGAAATAGCTGCGCGGGCTGAAATAGCTGCGTGGGCAGCATGTAGTTTAGCAACACGCTTCTGAATAGGTGTTAGAGCTGCTTTTGTTTCGCGAAGGGTAACGTTTTGAATGCCCGAAGGTGAGGCTGCAATCAAGTCTATAGTGTCGAGTGCTTCAATGGTAAGCAAACCTTGGAGACTAACACCATTAATCGCAAGTATCTGCAACAATGAAAGTATATAACAAAAACTACGTTTAGTGGATTAGGAGAAGAAAGTTAAGAAATGATTAAATTCAAAATTATCTCACCT
>Ga0307979_1001450_pt1 | contig 16835 bp, 18 predicted proteins | sample OrgLakmetage1058_FD_201833 | JGI IMG/M metagenome (GOLD analysis project Ga0307979, IMG submission 201833) | Saline water microbial communities from Organic Lake, Antarctica - #1058 | ecosystem: Environmental > Aquatic > Non-marine Saline and Alkaline > Saline | place: Antarctica: Organic Lake...
AAAAAAAAATATACAGACGCCAAATCAATTTAGGATGTCATTGTTCGGCAAAAGAGCAGTGCCACTACACTCTTCACGGCCTCGCAATCTTTCCCATGTGGGCAAACATAAAGTCGACCACTTCCTAACCCGATATCGCCGCAGGATAACTTACACAATTCAATAAAAAAGAACTAAGTATTCACACGCACCTCAGCAAGAGCACAACGTCTCGCGCTTCGTACACTGAGCATGTGTCACTGTCGCATGCGTTCACATCGTTGCCATCGTCTACAAGTACTTCTTCTTTGCGTTTATCTTTGCTTGGAACAACTAAATTCTTACTGCTACTGCTCGTGCCTCTCGAGCTCTGTTTACCTACTGAACTGCCTGCTGGGTTATCTATTACTTCTTCTTGTAAAAGGAGAGGATCTCTGCAATTGCGGAAACTGCTATCGTGAGGCGTCATTGATGCCCCCCCGTCCATATCCCAATGCCTGCTGCCACTGCAGCTTCCCCGGCTTCTGCTCCCGGTACTGCTAGTACTTTGTCGGGTTCTGCTGCCTGTGCTGCGGCCCTGGCTGCCTGGTTGATGACTGCCTCGGCTACCACCGCCGCCACCACCACTGCAATTAATGCTCCCACCACCGGGATTTGCAGGGCTTGAGGCACCCATACCCACATCTGAAGTGCTCTCAATGCCGGTCTCGTAAAGACGGGCCCATTCAAACCCCACGCCTTTCTCGAGGCCGCCCAGCACGTACTTCACGTCTAAACCCCAGGGCCACACGTTGGTGATTCGGCCAATCCCGCCGGGTTTGTTGATGCCGGGCCAGGTGCGGCTCGCGACCTGGAAAAGCACATAAAAAACGCAAGACAGACGTGGACCAGACATGAGAGGGCATTGTAAAGGAAGTTATGCGCGTGAGTTATGAGAGGGTGCCGAAAAGAAAAAGATGCTCACAAGTTCAGAGAGGGTATTGAGGAGGAAAAAGTGGTCAAACCAGCGCATTAGCCCAAACCAACAAGGAATACAACATCGAGGTGGAATTAAAAGCAACATTGTTGCAAGAATCTATTCCCACCTGTACGTAGTTGCCTTCCTGGTATGTGACCCCTGCATGCTCAATTGTCGGAGGAATGTCTGTATCCGACACCTTTTCACCCACGTCTTCTTCAAACTCACCGTCGCCGCTGCTCTCTTCCTCTGCATCTTCCTCATCGTCTTCATCTTCGATGTCCTCCTCTTCTTCTTCTTTACTCTCGCCACAATCGTCTATCATGGCGGCGTCGACGTCGTCAACAGTTCTCTTGCTACTGTCCTTTGTGGTGCTCTTCTTGCCACTCTTGCTGCTACTGCTTTCGTTCTCCTTCCATGCCAATTTCCGCAAGTGTAAACGTAACCCGCCTTGCCACGGTTCACTTCGTTGCACACGCGCTGGCCACCAACACAACGCGTTGTTCGTTGCCGCGGCACGTACCCACGCCACGCGCCCTTGCGCCCACACCAGCGCACCATCACTTTCTGAACTCGCTATGCTACTCGAACTTCCTGTTGGGGCTGCTGCTGCTGCTGCCGAAACGCTCTCGTTGCTTCCGATGTTGCCAAGCGGTCCATCTGTTTCTTCTTCTTGTTGTTTTTCTTGTTGATGTTGCCCGTTGGGTGAAACCACAAACCACCCTGGGTTTCGTCGATTAAAAGTAAGTTTCTTTAAGCGCACTCGCCGAGGCTCTGTCTCGCCATCAAGAAGCACGCTCAGCCAGCCACCAGCGTCGCGGCTGCCCACAACAACCCCAGATCGATCGCCTGAAGACACCCGTTCGCCCAAGCATGCTTCCGGGTGTATGCTCGAATTGACGCCCAGTTTACAGGTCTCGCTGCTGCCGATGCTGCCGTTGCCGTCGATGTCGTCGCCGCTGTCGTTGTTGTTAGTGGTTTTGCTGCTCCTGCTGCTGCTTAAAAATGAACGATTGCGCTGAGCTGTGGCTACCATAGACTCACGCAATGCGCTCCCAGTACGTTTGGTGCTATTGTGGTGCATTTTGCTTCTGCCTCGACTAGTATTGTTGCTGCTAGTGCTACTACTCCCCACGGTACTGCTGCTTGTGTTGCTGCTATTGCTAACGCTATGTTTACTGCCAATGGCACCGCCATTAAAATTACTACTGTCATGGCTCGAGCTGAATGCACTTGCGTTGGATCCTTCCTGCACCGGGTGCAAAGATCGGCGGCGCATGGCAACAGCGGCTGGGCAAGATCCAGAAGATATAGTGTCGAGGGGTAAAAGCTGGTTACTAGAAGTAGGTACGGAGGGGCCAGACTGATCATCGTTTCCATCCATGGGAAGCCTCCTGCTTGATCGAGCTCGGACATTACTGGAACGCGAGTGTTCACGCTTTCGCTTGATGGTTTCAACCTCAAGCTTGTCTGAAACCTCCTCTGAATCTTCTTCAGAGCGTTGTGGTGCGTTGATAACTTCAGCTTCGCAGGACAAACTTGAGCCGACTTCTGGAGGATAATTTGAGCAATCAGAACTTGTCGCGAGGACCTCCTTGGAGCTATGAGCTGACCTCTCGAGGGAAATGATTGTCTGTGCTTTTTCGCTCTCTGATCTGAAATCCGTTCCGGCATCTCTTTCGGAGCTCTCCATGACACCAGCATCTTCTATCGATTGACGCTTGGCAGGAAATCGAAACCGTTTAGATGGAGTAATCGATTTAGGCGTGCTTTCGGATGCATCGATTTCGAAAAGATCAGCATCCTGTCCACCATCTTCATCATCCTTACTGCTGCTGTGGTATTTGCTGGTGCTGAAGCTTCGTTCTTTGTCGTTTTCATTGCTGCTTATCGCCAAGTCGACACTTTGGTTCTCATCGCTACTCGTGTTGTAGGTCTCAGAACTGCTGCTGCCACTGCTGCTCCTGTCGCTGCCGCTGGTGCTGCCCCCGTTGCATTTCACGTGAAGACTGTTGACGGACCGGCTTGGTACATTTCCATTTTTTTTGTCCGACGATGCTCGCTCCTGGGGTAAAACCAGCTGCTGCTCGCTACTAGGAAGCCCAGAAATCAATGGAGGCATTTGCGGTAAAGAGTAGAAAGACGAGGTGGGAGATGCAGAGGAGGACGAATACGACGACAAATGGCTCGGTTCCCTTGCCGTAAAGAAAGTAGAAGACTCGCTTATGCTTTCTGCTGCTGGAATTTCCGTTGCAGCAGATGACGATAATGTCGATGACGATGACATGGGAGACGTAGCAGTTGAAAATGACAACTCTGGCGCAGATGAGCGTGGAACTGGTTGAACTCGAAGTCCACATGACTCGCAGAGTTGATCGTCATGTGTACTGTAAAATCCTGGCTTCACCTTTTCTCTGTCGCCCACTCCGCGAGTTTTCCGTCTAAAACCTGAAATTGGTCACGTTACCCCACAGACAGCACAGCAATGTATTGGGATAACGAAGTAATTGAGACGCTTTAGTTGCGATGTAGACTAGCTGACCTGGTTGCCAAAGCAGTTGGAGTGAATCCAAAGGAGCTTGGTTGTATGTGGCTTTCTGGGAAGGCGTGGCACGAGCAATTTCAACTGTGTCGAAGCTTTGGCGGGAGCCATGACGAGGTCCCTGACTGTGTTTGCAGGTGCATGGCATGACTTCGGCGCTACTACCTTCATCGTCAACATCAGAGTCCGTAGTATCATCAGAGGCCGCACGAGGGCTTGAAGTAATGTCAATACACCCGGCAGTGTAGAGGTCTCCTGGTGCACCGGGAGTAGAGGCTACTTCCATTTTTGAAGAATACGAATAATGTGAAGTGAACGTCATGCTAAAAAGACAAAAATCCCCCTCAAGCGGGTGTGAGTGAACAACTGCACTGAATCCCACGGTGATAAAAAATGGTAACTGCCGCGATGGAGTGAGTTTAGAATTAATTTGTGTGGATTGCAAGAGACGAAATTTTCACTTCAGCGCAAAAGCCGCCCTTATACATCGGCGCAGTTTGCTTCTAGGTTGTCTACGTTTTTACCTTCAAAGTTTCTACGTTCTGCAGCCTTTGACGCATGGATGAAGTGAATTCCTTGATGCGCGAGGCGCTCTCTTTTCTAGAGGCCGGTGAGCCAGGTATGGCTGAAGAGTCATATGCAGCAGCAGTAGCTCTTGCTGCTCAGCACTTAGGCGAAGGCCACCCTGTTACTGCTTCATTGCTTGGTCATCTCGCCCGTAGCTGCCTCGAGCAAACGGGCAAGGAAGCTTTTGCGACATCGCTCCTCGAGCGGCAGGTTTTTGATGCGAACGCCACTATCACCCTCTCTCGCATGCCAATTAAAATCTGTAGCATTATTAGTATGAGTCAAGTTTTTTGTTTGTTTGGTTTCTTGGCAGTCGCAATTGCATTTGGATCTTGTGTGATTCTTTAGCTTATAAGCATTGTGCTCTTGTATTAGCTATAGTTTTTAAGCATTGTGCTCTTGTATTAGCTTTAGCTTATAAGCATGGTGCTCTCGTTTTAGGTATACTTGTACGAGCATGAGCCGAAGTTGCAGGCGCTCTTAGAGGAGCGGTTAGGTGCTCTTCAGGAACTGATTGGCGCATACAGAAGCCAAGGCAACTATGAAGCTGCGAAAGCGGTGAGATTGCGCTTGATTGCGTGTGTGCTGTCGCTGCTTTATTATTGATGTTCTTAAAAGAGTATTTTTATTTGCATGCATTTTTCTTATTTTTTAATACTTGACTATGTAAGTAGAGCTAATTCCTATTGGGCTTATGCATTTCATTTGACTCCGAAGAGTATTAATTATCTCCTCATTCGTGCGTATTTTGTCTCTGTGCAGCTTGCGTTGAAAGCTGAACTAGTCTCCGAAGAAGTCGAAAAGCGCATTTTGGACATGGAACTTCGAGTAGAAGCGAACGAGTTCAAGGCACAACAGAAGCAGCGCGAAGAAGAGGAGCGGTTGCGACAGCAGAGCGAAGCGGGGTGCGACGAAGATGACGATGACGACGATGAAGATGATGGAGATGACGGCAGCGATGACGCCATCGACCGTGCAGCTGCAACACAGGCCCAAGAAGCCAAGCAGCGGGGCCGAAGAGACATGCCGCCCCCAGTGCCTCGCACGCATACAGGCGCCAGTGCGAGAGGCAAGGGAGCAGACGAGAAAAGTGCGTCTTTGAAACGAAAAGGCCGCGCGGAGAGCAGCAATGAATCTTCGATGAACGCAGCTCAGAGAACCCAACACCGAACTCGAAAGTGAAATGCCATCTGTTGTCTTTTTGCATACATTTAAACGCGTTCTCGGCCTCGCTATGTCTAGGTCAAAATTCTGTTTCTAGGTATGCGCTGTAAGTGTAAGTGTTAGAGGCATAAAACAAAAATAAATGTGTAATGTATAAATAGTAACGGTATTGATAGTAACTCAAAATATCCAAAAAATCAAAATATGCATGCCATCTTCCATTTCCCCTCTCTCTATTACATCTGCTTCTGAAACTCAGAAACATAAAAAACAGTTGGGAATCCGACACATCCCTGCCAGTTAGTTCATAAATGATAAATCATTCGAGAGGGTGGGGGAGGAGGGGGCATAGACTCATACGGGGCTCAGAAAACAATGAAATCCGTTTGCTCCTACTGACGTGAGATAGAGCGCGTTACAATGTCGACCATTACGCACATGCACTGCACTGCCCATGTTTTTGATATCCACTTTCTCCGATCTCCGTTTGGGGTTTGGGTAATTGTCCAATCTGACTTCCTGTGCAAGCGCGTCACACTATCAACCAGCATGCTGCTCCACAGACAGATAAGGAGAGTCGTTTTTGTTTTTTCTTCATCTGACGGAATTAATTGATGAGCCACCGTTGTCTTCTACCTCAAGGGACTTAAACAGCTTGGCTATCTCGCATGCCGCTCGGCAAATAAAACTTGTCGACGCCGCGTTCTTCCACCTTAAACGATATAGTCCATGACATTTCACAACGAATACAAAGCCACAGCATATACACATTAGGGAACGTACACGAGACAATGTCACTTGCATGCTGAAGCCTTCAAACAACTTCGTCTCTACATCTATTCACCTTAAACAAAATTGTTCCCATCTACAGTTGAGGAATGGTGTGCGATCATAAAAAAGAACCACGCGCGTTGTGTTTTACCAGCGATTGTCTCCCATCACCACATTAGTCTACAGTGTGTATACGTACTAGTACTATTACTGGCTAACCTTCGCGCGGATAAGGTCATGCACGTATTCGCGCTCGAGGTGCCAGCGGCCTACGCGCGTATTCACGAGGCCACACGACAGGCAAGCCACGGCGCAATTGCAGGGCGTAAACAGCTTGGAAATGGTGGCCGAAGGATTGAAGTCGATCAAGAGCGCCACCACGAACCTGGGGTTGAAAGCGGCATTCAAACACAAAACCAAGGCAAACAAACCACAAGCAATGCATACTTACATATACATATATATATACTTACGTTTAAAAGAAAATTGAAACTGACTCGAAAAAAACAAAAACTAAAGGAGCGCACGTCAACTTCTCGATAACTTTTAACGGGCTCTTTCATGAGATTTGAAAGGTGCCAGTTCCTAACTCGGCACCAAGTGCTCGACGCTATGGAATATGTACACAACCGCACTTCCCAAACGCACCAGATCACCCAGTACTGCGCAATCCCAATCAGCCACACAGAGAGGCCAGCATCGTTGCCGTCCGAAGTCCAAACTAGAATGCCAGTAATTAGAAACACAATCACCCTAGACCAGGAGGTTTAGAAATGGGCACCAGATAAAGGAAAGTCAAAACAAGAAATGAGAGATCGCGAAAACGTCATACTTGTGAAATTAAGAATGCGATCGCTGAGAACTCGAGAGGTGCTGCCGTCTGCAGTACTCTAGAGTTGAAAATAATGTGTGATATAAACGTAGTAGAAGGATACACAGTGTATCGGCATATGAAACTTGTTTTCTAGAAAATGAATCCCCCGGAAGAGACATTGCGAAAATAAATGTTACAAATCTGATATAAATTTTACCAAACACAAGCAAAGATGGAACCGCAGGTGTCAAGAAGGAAGTCGCAGCAACAGCAAAACCGGTTGTAGGACTCGGTGTGTGCAGCTTCGTCGTGCAAGAGGCATGGTGCGGCGAGAAAGAGGTAAACAATTTTGCGGTAGATCTATTAGAACCGAGAAGGCCCATTGAAAAGACGATAAAGAAGATCCCAGCGTAAGGAACAGTAGAAGGATTAAAGAAAGAAAAAAATAAAACGACGAGAGCCACGAAGGACACAAAACTATCGTATATCGAAGTTCGACTCCACAATAGATAGAAGAAGGTACAGTAGTAGCACAAAAGAAAAAAAAGTGACGTATTCTTTGACACTGCAATACGCTGACTTCACACACCGTAGTTGGAATATTGATCAAAATGATAGTCAACATCATTTTGCTCAAGAAATCCAATTCCTCGAAATACAGCATTATTCCACCGCCAAAAAATGTGGTGATGAACGCGCCGAAAAATTCAATCGAGCGCTGTAGCGACGGATAGAATTAAGAACAAAGAAAGTATGATTAGAATTTTAAAGACTGGAAATTTGGTTTTAGAGAGCATTAACATACAATATATAACATGAAACTTGTGCTCTGGTGCTAGACTGACAAGTGCACACGAAAAAAAAAAAACGAGGCCAGCAGTAACGCACCTGAGTGCGCGAGTACGGATGCAGTTTGTCTTCAAAACAGATCACAAACAACGGGTGGCTGTTGCAAGTATAGTACTTGAAGTCTTCCCACCTTAAGCATAAGTAAGTTGAATGCAGGCAGGATGGGTTTTTAGAAAAGGGCGAAATGGAAAACAGCAAAATTTTGGATTTCAATCCATGAAATAGAAATAGTCTCGAAAACTTTACAAAAGAAGAAGTCAAGGAATGAATTTGTGAAAAGGTTGTAAACAAGTTCAAGCAACAGTCGAATTTAAGATGAGAATGAAAAGAAGAAAGAGGAATATAGTTAGTCGCGAGTTCTCTTGTTGAAGTGAAATAAATGATTACGCACCAGCCACGCCAAAAGCAACGACCCTCTTTGTAGAAACAAGCCTCGGATGGTGTTCCTGGTTCCATTCCTAAACCAGCGTACACGTGGTCCTGGGCGCGTATCATTATGGCGCACAAAATAAATACAAAATAAGCACGGCACCATAGCCGAACACTTGGAAGAAAAAAAATACACGAAATAAAGAAAAGGTGGAAATAATCTCATGAGACAAATTTGAGGAAAGGAGAAGAAGAAAATGGACCGATGATACATCAAACTATGGACGCTTCACTTCTCAAGAACAATTCTTCGTTTCGTGCAATTTTCAAAAGCTGCACCTGGAGCAAGAAAGAAGTCTTGTAGAAATTCATGCGATCTTTCTGCACGTTGGCCAAAAAATCGTTCCATTCGTTGAGGTCCACAGTGCCGCTAGAAATGGATGAAATTATCAATGAAAATAGAAACGAGATAAGGTGAAGTTTTTGAATGGAGGGTGATACGACAAAGGTGACACACAAAACACTCTCGGCTTTTCGTTTTATCTGAAGCCCATGTACTTTTTTCCCGTGTCCATTTTGTTGAAAGCTTGGCGGGTCTTTTTCTGGTCCCGCGACGCGAGCGCGTTCAAGACGGGGCACTGCACGGAGCGCAAGTACTTTTGTACTTCCGTTTCGGAATTTTCTCCGTTCATTGCGTGTTCAATTTCGTCAAAAGTCAGGAGACCGTCGCCTATTATGCATGCCAACGATTGATTGCAGCAAACGCGCCCAGAAAAAAAAGGACAGACAAGAGAATTTGCATTGAAGACACCCCAATACATCTTCGTTGAATGGATTTAGAAAAGAATTTACATCAAGATCGCCTGGAATATTCGGAACTAAAAAGCGGCTGATTAAGCGAAATGATTAGAGCTTGTATGTTTCATCCATAAATTAGTTTACTGGCATTGGTGACAGTGCTCTTTGTGCAAAGGGGCGGAACGCGGAATATATTTTTAAGGAGTACACGACGTAAACGATTCATTCTGTCTCTTTTGAACACTCCGCACGCCAATATTCGCACCGTCCGCATCAATAAGCTTCCATAGAGTCGGTCCAATCGTTTGCATCGCGCAGCTAAAAACAGTGTCCTTCGTGCGCCACACCGTAACCACAAGGTCGTGAAAGTGCAGCCCCGCACCTAGGATCAGAGAGAGAGAGAGCGAGAGTCAGACGTTACACAAAGGAATGGGCAAAAGCAAACGATAAATGATGCACAGAGAGTGCATCGAAAAGGCATGTCGACTTAGCCTTGTCTAGCGTGCAGAGGAAAAGATATAGCATTCAAGATCATTGTACGTCTGTAACTTGCTTGACCTATCTTGCTGAATAAGTAAATGATTCCAGGAACTCGTCACAGCAGAGAGAGAAATAGAAAAATAGACAAGGGGACAACGCTCCGAAAGAATCTCGGGGAATCTATTCAGCGTGAGAAACTTACGAAGGCTGTACTCTACGACGTCCTTGTCGCCGTTCGGGTACTCCTAAAGTAAATGCGTTTTGAAAAGCCGCGGACAGTTACCACGGTCCGCAGTGAAAGAGGGCGAGGGTCGTTAGTGGAGTGAATGGGGGGGGGTGAATGATACAGCCAAGAGAAGTCATATCAGGTTTGGACAAAGTAGCCCCATCGCAAATATGCAGATTGCATGAAAGTATAGACGAGAGCACCTTGTCCTAGCCAGAAGAAAAGAGCAAATGGACGATTGAACAAAAAAAATACCGATTCATCGACGACTTGACTACTTGGCGCTGATCCCACCGCATGTGCAAGTGGAGTCTTCATGTCATGCTCTTGGTTAGAATTCAGTCGCACCTCGGGCTGGCTAGAAGGCATTTCGATCGAACTCGCGAGGGGATTGCTTGAGGGAATTGTGGATCCTTCGGACTGGAGTACTGCACGCCCAGGCACAACAACCGGCGGCGGCTCGAACTGAACCACGCTTCCAGGTCCTGCCCCTGCTGGAACTTGCATTTGAACTTGGCGACCGTCCACTAGGCTTTAGTACGATTCAATATCCCCGCCCCGCAAACATGCATGCGCACAACAACTGTCAGAGCCCGGAACTTTAGACAAGGTTGCATAGTTGACAATTATTGAGAAAGAAAACACGTACTTCACTGTCATCAGGTCGCCTGGCTGCAAGCCACCCGGGATTTGAATTTGCATAACCATAGTCTCTTGCACTTAAAGGCAGTGATCTAAAGACCAAGGATTTCAAATCAAGTAAATAAAGGATTGGCTCATAGGCTGGTCGCTGGTCGGCTGCCGCATGCCGCGTGCCCTGTGCTGTCGTGCTGTCGCAGGTACTTGTTTTTGAGAGAAGTTGTGCCGTTATATCCTTTATCCTTGGTTACAGGGGTACATTATTCGTTTTTGCGCTCATCAGAACAACAGAACAGCAGAACAGCAGCGGTACGATCTGTAAAAATCCCATCCCGAGCAAGCAAGCCCAAGGCAACAAAATGGCAGTTTTCACCCTCAATAACAATCAATCCTACTCTTACCTAGCCTTATAAAGGAAATTCTTCTACGAAACATCTAGCGAAGATGCATTGCAGTACGACTAGATTTCTGTCGAGGCTACGTGATATAGGAATCACTGCACCATCATTCGGTCAAGAGCAAATTAATGAGAGGACGAACCGTTCCCTCAATCGTAGCAGCTACCTCGGCATGCTCCTCTTGATTGCAGCACTGAAGCCGTGCACGCCTACTGTTGAGCCCACCCTTGCTTCATCACTAGATGATGAGAATCCACCTGTGTTGCACCGGCAAGGGCGGAAGCTCACTGAGTGCCACTACGATTACCGGCTTTCGCGGACTCAGGTGGGTCACACTAACAATGAACAGAGACTTGCAACAATAAGGCTAGAAAGGAATGCTTGGAAGTCCCTGATCCCTAGTTCTCTCAATTTGTGCGCCTTGTGCTGTCTTGAACTCTTTCGAATTGTTCTCTGCTTGCCTGACACCTTTCGCTGCGCAGTGCACTCACCACGATGGCTCAGTATGGACGTCCGGAAAGCAAGTAGTGGATGCCTCGGGAAGCACCACGTCAGCCCTAGCCTCATCAGCAACAGGTTCATTATCGTCTTCTCGAGAGCGTAAGCGCCCGATTGAACGCGCAGCAGTGGCCCTCTCTATGGCACGAGAAACACGCCAATCAATTCTAGCCAAATCGAAAGGCTCCAAAAGATCGAGCATTTCGGGCATCAGCAGTAGCAATAGCGAAGCTAGCCCCAGTAGCAGTGCTAGCTCTCGGCTGTCCCTCGGTCGAAGCAAAGTCACCGCCACATATTCAGCAGCAGTAGCAGAAGAAAAGAGCTCTCCATGGGTAGAATCGTGCTTCGATCGATCTTGCAGGTGCGCTAACAAACCTTCTGACCATTGTACTTATTCACGACTCGTTCAATGCACGCTACTATGACCTTTCCGAGACCTATTTATGTTGTTGCATGCATGAGGTTTTGTGTTGCGTGGAGTGTTATAAATGTATAAATGGCACCTTCTTCGTGCATCATCATGCAAATCTCTACAGGGAGTCCTGGAAGGACACCATGGGGCGCCGCATCGAGGCTCACGGCGGCGGCATGCTCCAAGCCAATGGGACTTACTACTGGTAAGCTAAAAGGATAGGAGCACAAGGGTTGTGACAGAGCATTAGTATGACTGTACTACCATTGTCAACACATCGGCGCTTTTTTTTAATTCTCGGCACTCGCACACTCGCGCAGGTACGGTGAGTCGGAAAAACTAACGGACAAAAGCAAGGGCAACGGTTACAGTATGGGCGTGAATTGCTACTCTGCGAAAGGCCTAGGAGGTATGAGCAGGATGGGTGTGTTTTTATTATCACCCTGTATCATAGCAGGATGGAAGAGAGAGAGAAAGCGCGAGAGAGATTGTGTACGCATATTATCTGACTCTGCCCTTCTTTCCTTCATTCAATAATGAAAATAGATATTGTTGTTTATCGCACCGTTTTCTATCTCCTACATCTCTTCCTATCTGCCTGCACCGTGTTTTAAGTCTAAACAAATATTGACGTTTCTTCTTCTTCTTCTTCTTCTTCTGCTGCTGCCACAACAGGGCCTTGGAAGCTAGAGGGCATGGTGCTCACGCAGCAGTCGATTTGGGTGAAAGAGCTCCAGGACAAAGACCGCCCTTTTATCATTGAGCGGCCCAAGGTGCTCTACAACGGCGCCACCAACAAGTACGTCATGTGGTTTCACTTGGACGCCACGGAACTTGTAGCAGGCAACGGGTGGCGTCGGACCAAAAGAAGAAGGAGGAAGCGGCGGCTGGAGGCAGGCATAGACGAAGGATGCGATTCCGGGGCACACAACGGTACTGTTAATTCTCTCACTTCTCATAGATCTAGTGAATCACTCAACGGCCGAAAGATCGAATTTGAGGTCGGGCAATTGAACGCATCGAACCACCACGGCCATCGCCAACATCGCCGGGAGCTGCTCGACGAAGACTCCTTCGATCCGCGTGGCCCTCGCCTGGGCAGTGGGGGGCGGCGCGGCAACAAGCACCATTTTCGGTATTTTTTCCGGCGGGCGGGCGTCGCCATGTCCGATTCGCCGATTGGCCCCTTTCGGTTCGTGCATGCGCTGCAGCCTGACGGGCTGCCCTCGCTGGACTTGCAACTGTTTCAAGAGCCGGACCAGGCCCGGGGCGCGTTCTTGATTCGTTCCGTCGACAACAAGTGAGTGAGTGTGCGTGCCTGTGTTTGGAAATGCAACAGGGGAACACATCAGAGAGAGAAAGAGCACGGAAAGAGCTGGAGAAAGAGCCTCGAGAGAATTGGTGTTCCGAGGCAAGCGCTTACACGACATACAGGTTGAGGAAGGAGGATGTCAATGAAAAAAACTCCTAAGTTGTGCTATTTTTCGATTCTGATTTCACTGAAAGTTCTACTGCAATGTCTCATTGTAACCCGTGTTTGATTGTTGCACAAACAGGTACGTGGGGATGTCCAAGCTAGCACCCGACTATTTGAGCACCGTGGGCGGCGTGGTGAGCAGTGACTTGTTTTTGTTGAATACTGTTGGTGGTTCGTTTCTTGAACGTCGCTTTACGACGTAGTATAGCATCAAGAACAAGCGTAGCACCCCTTCGGTTTGCTTGACTTCTGCAAATCTGACATGACAGGCGCGACTTCTCTCTCAAGCAACCATTTGCCTTCAAGGCGCTTATTCTCCTTCACTGCGTGCGTCCTTGAATGATAACCACCGTTAATCAAAACAGATATCCACGGTGAAGCCTTGCCTGGAAGGGATGGCGATTTTTCGCAACCCGGGCGACGAAACGCTGTACGGCCTCATGAGCCATTTGACGGTGAAAGATTTTTGAAAAAAAGCTCATCATGCTATGGACTTGACTGCATCATGTGTCGTGTCATCTTGATTTGGAGGTCAATTCAGCGCTCGTTTGGAACACTTGCCCCATATGCAATGCAGTGCTGTATCCTCCACATGGCAACCTTGTATTGTTTGCTCGATTTCGACACCCTTTTGCTCATCCCAACCGCGCGCACACGCATACAGGGCTGGGAGCCAAACCCACTAGTGCTCTTAAGAGCTCATCGCGCTTTACCTGGCAGTAGCAGTACCAGCATTGGCAGTGGCGGCAGCATTGGCGGTGGAGTGGGTGAAAAATGCCGTGGGTCCTGCGGATTGGGGGACAAAGACCTAGTGTGGGTGCAACTCGGCAACCCGACCCATCACCCCAAGAGCTTCAACGCGCAGCCCACTTTTGTCACCACGCTGGTGGACAAGCACCAGAAACCGTTCCTCATGCTCATGAGCGACAACTGGTGAGTCGTGGATCTTTCCGGTGTGTCTGTCCCAGTCTTTAGCTGTGGCTGCGCAAGTTTGTGCGCACTGGAGTGTGCTTTTGTATGTTAACGAATGACCCCTGAGATCACTCTTCCACTTTAATTACTCCCCTACTCGGTAACGTGGCGATCTCTCAGGTTGTACGCTGGCACGCGAGGCTTGAGAGACGCAGGCTATATTTGGCTGCCCTTGCAGTTTTCCAAAAATGCCACGGTGGGGATTCGGAAACTGCCAAGGTGGTCGATTGATGCGCCCTTTGGGTTTCGAAACAACGCTGCCGTGGAGACTTCTTCGCACACTTGATAACTTCCTCTGCGTGCCGAGCTACAGATGTTCCAGCTCATGTAATTTTAGCGCCTCGTCCTTTTTTCCTGCTCGCTTTTGATTTCACTTATCTCGGTGAGGTCCCGATCTACGTAAATCCAGTATATCAAAGAAGGGCACGTAGTTAATTAGAATCCCTCGCAGTTGTTATACTGTGCTATTAATCTAGAAATAAGTTATAAGTACGTAACAGAAAGTAGGCACCTAGGGCTTGGACTTGCTGCAGTGACAGTGTCCAAAAAGTCACAAAAGTGAACAATGCGCGTATACCGTTATACCGAACTTCCAACGAAATGATGTCAACAACGACTTTTTCTCGTGATGACACGATAGGATACGGCAGCAGTCCCAGCGGGAAATGGCGAACCTTCCCTCGTCGTTGACAAAACACTTGCTAGCCATTTGCCCTTTATAGCGTCACTTGCGTCGATCAGCATGCTGCCTCACCATCTCCTAGCCCAAACTCTTCGGGCTTCGAAACGTTTGGGAGCCCTTCGAACTGGGAATCCGTGGATCGTATCGGGGAACCGGAGCTTTGCTACAACTCCTCCAGGAGATGACTCCCCGGCGGATCCCATTCACAACAAGCACCTCGAAGCCGTGTTTTCGCAAAACGCTGAGTGGCAGGATGGGAAGCTCAAGGAAGATCCAGAATACTTCAAAAAGCTTGGCTCGGGCCACAGTCCAAGGTACGTGTTAATGATGCTATAAAAGCATCATTTTGCGTCGCAATGATTCGGCTGTGAATCTCACTGCTTGGCCGCATCTTCTGGCGCGCAGGTACATGTGGATCGGTTGCGCGGATGCCCGCGTGCCGGCCAATGAGTTGATGGGCGAGGGGGCAGGCACCGTGTTTGTGCACCGCAACGTCGGCAACCAGGTTATTATAATGGCCTTGTTCTTTTCCACTCCACCTTGAAATGGCTCATGAAGCGCTGTTCTTTGGGAGTAGTGAAGCTATGACAACGTAGTTGCTAGTGAGCACTGTGCAGATCTCGTGCTGAATTAGATTACTCTAAATTTTATTATATATCTTCAAACTTGTGTTTAAACTGTCACGCGGCTTCGCAGGTTTTGAACACGGACATGAGTCTCATGTCAACGCTGCAGTATGCCGTGGATTACCTCCATGTAAGGACAGCAACAGCGAAAGAACACGCTTCTTATCATGAAATGGCCCCTGGTCTAAATTTTACTTGCCATTGTATATGCATGTATTTGATAGAGAAACATTGGATAGCACTAACGTAATTTGTACCTGCACCATCATCACTCCTCATTCATTTTTTAGCTTCATTTGTGCAGATTCCACACATCATCGTGTGCGGGCACTACGACTGCGGCGCGGTGAAGGCGGCCAGCAGCAACATGAGCTTCGGGTCCCCTCTCGACAACTGGCTGATGAATCTGCGGGACGTGAAGCGCTTGCACGGGCAGGTAATCCATTGGTACTGCTTAGTTCTGTCGTGTGAACGGTGAAAGTTATGAAAAAAGGCACGCACTTACCTAGTACATACTAGTAGCTGATGTCATCTATGTGCACCAACGAGATGCTGACAAGCACCACCGCATTTTCCCGCCTACTTTTATAACTCAAATATACCTTCTTTCTTTCCCTTTCCTTTTACATTCGTGAGGGTTTTCTGAATGTGACTTGAATGTGTGAGTCTTTCCCTTTTTTTTAATTTCTCTCTCAGGAAATGGCTGCGCTGCCAGCAGGAATAGCCCGCGAGCGGCGACTGGTAGAGCTCAACGTGGTGGAGTCCTGCCTCAACTTGTTCAAGACCCCCACCGTGCAAAAGCGCCGCGTCGACACCCACTTGAACCCCGACTTCCCCTTCACGGTGCCGCGCATTCACGCCATGGTGTTTGACCCTTCGGTAAGCGTGTGTGCACATGCGTGTCTTTCTTTTTTTGCTCATTATGAGCAGAAACTACGTAGATGAATACGCGCTTCTCGAAAAACGTCATAAGCGCCGCCGCGGAAATCCTGCCGTTTCATCTTCTCTCTGACTGTATTTATTTTTAAATTTGCAAGGTTGGGAAGCTGCAGAGGCTGCACGTGGATTTCCAGAGCTTGCTCAACGAGCACGGCAAAGACTACGACGTGCACAGCAAAAACGCCAACCTTAAACCGGTGAAGAGAAGAATGTGTATATACATCACAAGTATTTAATGAAAGCAAACCGTGTCGTGCATGTGTGCGCTTTGTGTATGAATGTTGACATGTTTTGTGATTAAATGTATGCTTTTACGTGCAATTATTTTGTATGTTACGCTTTTGTTCTTACTGCAGTGAACATCAAGAACTACAAGCGCCTGCGAGTTGGCTCCATGAAGTGCAAATAATTTGACGGGGGCTTAGAAACATTATTTCTCGGCCTCCTTGAACTTCTTTCTTCTAGTTGTCTACTTGTTACGGCTACCTCTTGAATTCGAAAAATGAATTAAATGGCCGCAACAGCGAAGCAGCAACGATCAACGATAATAGCGATAAACATATGGACATGAATAAAAGAATGTTTCTTATATTAATTGAAAGGCCGGCTTAAATGAGTTAAACGATTAAGATAAACGGCCATCTGCCATAAGAAAGGGGGATAAACTTAGACCCC
>Ga0307979_1001452_pt1 | contig 16819 bp, 21 predicted proteins | sample OrgLakmetage1058_FD_201833 | JGI IMG/M metagenome (GOLD analysis project Ga0307979, IMG submission 201833) | Saline water microbial communities from Organic Lake, Antarctica - #1058 | ecosystem: Environmental > Aquatic > Non-marine Saline and Alkaline > Saline | place: Antarctica: Organic Lake...
AAAGTCCACCACCAAGACGCGGCAGGCCCAGGAAGCCCCGGGTGCTTAAATTTAACGATAAATTTAGCGTTAAATTTAGCCTATTTAAGCCCGCTAAATTGGTTCTAAATTCAACCACCAAGACGCGGCCGGCCCAGGAAGCCCCGGGTGCTTAAAAATAAACTTATTCAATTCTAATTAGAGGGCTCCAATTTGGTACTTATTTAGTACTAATTTAGTGCTAATTTGGTGCTGATTTAATGCTAATATAGTGCTAATATAGGGGCTTAAATTTAGTGCTAATTTAGTGTAATTTTGGAGCTTAAATTTAGTGCTAAATTTAACTTTAAATTTAGCGTTGAATTTAAGCCCCCCCCCCCTCCTCCAAGGGTTCACTTAAGTTAAATTCTTCTCGACTTAAACCTCGTGCTAGTTTAGTGCCTATTTCGAGGCCTTAAGTTCGTGCTAATTTGATGCCCATTTAGGGGCTTGAATTTAGCGCTACTTTAGTGCTAATTTAGGGCTAATTTAGGCTCAATTAAATTAATCTAATGGCACTCAGCGGAAAATGGATTTAAGCTCGTCTGGGGTGTGTTATGGAAGCATTGAAGCCATGGGGTCCATTTGAATGTTCGAGTACGAAAGAAATTTCCGAATTACAGGTCCATATGTCCATATGGGGTAGCCGCGCCAAAATATGCTGGAATTCTTTTGTGCGGTGTGCTCACTAGGCACTTCCTGTGGTTCAAACTAGCTACAATAGTACACCGCACACGAAAAGAATAGCAACAGAGAAGGTCTTGAGTGCCAGTAGTGGCACTGGAATAGGCGGCACTTCGATTCTTGCGGATTTGGTACCTCTTTACGCCTAGCTGCTAGATGGCCCTATCTCGTTTGCTTCTTGCTTCTTGATAATTGGTGAAGAGACTGATTAACCCACACAGAAAAAGAAGACTGTGAGTTGAGAAGGCATTTATGCGGCTAGTGTGTTAAGATGTGTTCTGTGACGGAATATTTCAAGTCTGCGGCCTGTCTCCTTAAATTTTGACTTGCGCACAACGCTCGTGCGAATAGTTCTTCCCGCAGTACCGGCTACTGTGTCATTTGGGTTTGTATTACTTCGAGTTCAAGTTCTTTGCTTAACGCTGGTGAGGGGTTCGGTTCTTACAAGACACTTCACTCAACAAGCAGGTCGGGAGCAAGAAGGTCGTGAAGCATCTTTTTAAGGACCTCGGCTAGGCAAATGCGGATTTAGCTCTGTAAAAGGGTTACACTTTCAGGACGACCACTACGCATTGCCCAGTCGAAGGCCGTAAGGCCATTCTAGAAGCAGCAACCGGAGCGCAAACACGGACAGAGTTGCATGCCACGTCAGATTTTGACCATGTAATATTGGACATTAAAAAAATAAATAAACAAAACTCGGGAGAGAGTAGGTGAACAAGAAGGATCCTCAATTATCAAGATAACATGTTCAAAATCATTCTTCATAGTGATTCGTGTATATCGTACGCTCATGCGAATGGTTAAATCTGCTCTATAGATATAGTATTTGCTTGTTATTCTTATAAGCTAAATTTTAAAACAACCTACATTGTCCTTAGGTTCTTTGCTAGCACCCGCTTGAAGAAGAAGCTTCATCATTTCGATATGACCAAATTTGACACAATTCATGAGCACTGTCCAGCCATCCTAATACGAACGATAAGAAGACAAAGCAAGCCAAGCATACAACATATCAAGACTGCAATCCTAACACCAGTATATAAAGCATGATGAGATAAAGGAGAGAGGCTCAATTCTAGTTCCAATTCTTTGCGTGCAGAAGTGATTTGTATGTGACAATTTTTACCGCATCTTGCACTTCCATATCGGCGCCTACTTCAAGGAGGAACTTCAAGCTAGAGGTACAACCAGCGCAAGTGGCTATGATAAGGGCTGTTTCGCCATCCTAGAATAGCATACCAGGAGTGGCACCAACAAGAAATATCGTGAAAAAATACATCACAAGGGTAGTAAAAACAGATGAAAGAGGACGATCTAACCGCGTTTGTTACAAAGTACCATAGTCGATGAGTTGAAAAATATATGCGGAAGTTGGATCACAACGACTGCCATACGGTAGAATAGACGAATAGACACAGCACTGCATTTGTACTGCGAGAAATACCCTTTTCTCACGTCAGATGCGCGTTTGATAGCATTGAAGCATTTGAGCTCACCTCATTTTTGGCCTCAATGTCAGCGCCGGCTTCCAAAAGAAGTTTCATCACATTGGGACGGTCCCCGCGAGAAGCAAACATGAGCGCAGTGCGGCCATCCTAGACATGGACGAGTGAGGTACAGAGTACTTAGAAGAGAGGATTTTTGACAGAACATAACGAGGCGGCAGAATTGTAAATAATTCGAGTCGAGTGTATGGAGAAGAAATGTCGCTCGTCCAAGGTGAAGGCGGATGCGCACTTCACGTGTTACACACAAAGAGTGCCATTTCATCCCTTAGATTGAATTCAATAAAATGGCGCTTCTTTTGAAAAAAACCTTGCATCTGGCCTCGGTGTCAGCGCCACCTTCTAACATGCATTTGACAAACGGTTCCACCACTGGCAAGGGGTGCTGCGTCACAAGCATAAGCGCTGTTGCCCCATCCTACACCATAACAAATGGTGAAACAAGGTAAGTGTATCTTTGGTCAGAAATCAACTGAGTTGCAACAAAATAAGCACCTGAAGAGAAATGAAGGAACCTCATATTACCACTGACTTAGCATTATTATTCCGTAATTTTCACAATTTCATGAAGTGGTAACAAATAGAAGCTTGATACTTATAATGTATGAAATGCCTCAGCCACCCTCAATTTCGATTTACACCTATACACGTCGTCATTCAATTGTGAATGATCTGCACACCATAGCCGTGTTGAAACCTCCTTTACCTCATCTTCAGGGTGATCCGGCTTCGCGCCTGCTCGAAGGAGCTGTTTGACAACCGCCAGGTGAAAGCGCGCTGCAGCCTGAAATAGCGCCGTGTATCCTTTCTACATCACAAGAAAGGAGTCGAGCGAGGAAAAAAAGGCATGAAATGAATAAATATTGTAGGCATCAGACGAGAGCGATGAAGGCTTGGCACAAGGAAAAAGAAATTAACCGTTAAAAGGCAGAAAACGATGGTAAAGAAGCATGCATCAAGATCTGTTTACATGCCTATGCTTTGCAATGATGTGTTTTCATACTATAACTAACCTTATTTGTAGCATCCTTGTCAGCACCAGCATCTAGAAGCAGCTTCACACTAGCAGTTTGACCATTTCCCGAGGCGAGAATGAGCGCTGTGTCACCATTCTGCTGCAAGGAAGATATAGAAAGAGGTAGTATATAGATGATAAGCAAAGGTTGAGAAAGCGAGGCATGCCATCACGCACGGAACGAGTGAGATAAGAAAGCGACAACAGTTATATCATGAGGGTTGAAAGCATCTCAGTAAGTTTGCATGGTTTTTCTCATAAATGATCTTAAGTTAATGTGTATGCACTTATTCGTGAACACGGAGGTCATGCATTCCCTCATCACATTTCATGCATCTCAAGTGTACCGTGCGTATGCTCTAACTCACCAGTGCCGTAAGCTCAATATTAGCACCCGCTTCGAGGAGAATTTCAACAATACTACCGTTGTAATTCAACACAGCAACCATAAGCGCAGTTGCACAATCCTGCCACAAAAATTGGAAGCAATGTAAAATGCGAGACGCAATAAAAGAAAGGAAGGTGACAGGTGAACGGTAGAAAGGGCATGTTTATGGCACAGTTGCAGCAAAAAGGATAGCAATTCAGTGGGTTTAAGAAAAGAATCCTACCGCGTTATAAAGCACAAAGTAGTCCAAAACATGGCCAAGATGCCTATAAAAGAATATAAGTTTGAATATCTACGAGCGGTAAGTTGCAATAACTTCGCTCTTAAGATGGCCATGTCACGAACCTCGTTCTCTGCGTCAACATCGACACCTTTCCCGAGGCAATCAAGCATAGTCTTAAGGTGACCGTTTTCTGCAGCGCGAAATAGATTCGCGGTCGCATTTGTCTGAACACACAGTTTAGGCAGGTAGTGAACATAAATTTACCGTGCAAGAACGAGGAAGCAAAAAAGTTTGACGTGAAAATAAGTGCTCAATGCTTACCACCACCGCTGCTGTGACCACCGAATAGACCCAAGCGTGTGCCTTCGGCGATGAGCAGTGTGAGGCAATGCGCATTGACTCTGTGCGAGTGGCATCTATTTCAAGATATTCTATGATGTCTCCGGCACAATCGTCAGGAAGCTCATCAAGAGGCTGGGTCATTGCCGCAAGCTGAACTATGAAAGTAGATCGTGCCCATGAGAAGACCATACTGCGGTAATTTCGCGAGGCCCAAAGGAAGAAAGGATCTAGATGATACGAATTCAGGGACCATAGTGGTTTTGATACCGCATCCTTGAAATCTGATAGGGCGGCACAGTGGAAAAGCACAGAGGAGAGAAGCTCGGCCGGGTCTGCTTTGATGACAGCGAGAACAGTAGCGTGTTCCCTGAGAAGACTACGGCACGGACTACCAACTGTTGCAAGTGTGAAGGGTGTCTCATTCTCCTTATCCTCAGCATTCATGTCAGCTCCAGCTGCCATGAGCGCTTGCGTCGTCGCTGCATCCCCTTGCTTCACGGATTCGTGAAGAGGAGTGTCGCCATCCTGACAGTGAGTGATAAGGGGTTTTAAGGTAACATTGCATACTGCAAACCTGCTCGTACGATGAAAACATACAACATAATGTTTTATAATGGAGGCTTCGAAGCGGCCAAAAACTAGGGTTGAGTACAGTACCTCAATATCGTAGTTTCCAACAACACTGAGGAGTCTAGCGACCTAAGAATCACTGATAGATGCCCTGTATTTCGTGAGAGCAGCACGGGACGCACACGGGCTCCTTATCAAGGCTGCTCGGCACGCAAACAAGACTGCTGGTGTCACAGCCTTAGTTTCGGAACTAAAAGTTGTTCCTTCCTCCGATGAAAAGGGAAAATCCAAACCAGATGCCGACGAAGTTTGTAACTTCTTTTCATGGGGCTCTTCTCCGCCGTGCATGCGCTTAGCAGCCATACTCTTAAAGGCTAAGCGTCTAGAGTGAAATCCTACCACAGTAGTAATATGATTGCGACTGATAGCTCCTGCTAGCAAAAGCAAGCGCTGGCTCTATAGATCATTCCCTAGAGATGTTTATGTTCACAAACTGTTACAGTACCAGCATAGCAAACAAAGAGGTCGGAGCTGCTGGGTTGCTGGTTGCTGGGTTATAGCTCGATGAAGACAAGGGAAGATGCGTCTTCGAGAGTGCAAAGAGCACCCGATTAGCCATGGAAAAAAAAAAAAGTTTGACCTAAATATGCATTTTAAGTACGGAGTGAGAAGTGCTGGCGAGCTGAGTTGAGACGTTGAGATTACAGATTAGAGGGCTCGGATTGGGGCCATTTCACTAACCTCTGATAAGCACCAGGCCGATTTCTGTTGATATGGCGCCCATGCACACCAATCGTTATTCTCACGTGATCTCGCCAATTCTGATGATGGCGAATCCTACACGCCTACGCCTACCTACAAGTACTTCCACTACCCATATCGTTTTCTTTAAACTTTATTTCTATAAAAGCGGCCGATTTGCAATGGGAGCTATGGGTCAGTGGTCAGTGGGCCATAAAGAAGGACTGATGGCCTGTGTGCTACCGTGTTTCTAGATGCATTGCTATCGGCTATCAAGTCAAATTTTTCTTACATATCGATCTAAGTATATATGACCTATAGAGGATAAGGATGGATAATTATCGAAATTTGAGAAGAAAAAAGTAAAGCAGTCTCGGTGCCCCAGTATAGCAGCACGCATGAAATATTCAGGCTTTTCCAGTTACGGCAACGCAGACAAAAATTTAAAAGAGAAGCAGCTACCGCCACCGCAACAGCGAGGTTAGTTTTCGTAGCGCCAACAAAAAAGCGTTTCTGACTGGTTCACTCGCACTAACGACAGCATTCAGATACCACGAGAAGTCTCCATTGGTACAAGCAGGGCTAGGTGCTGCACTTGAAGAGGAAAACAGGGCGTCCATTAGCTTTCGAGCACCACCACGTCCGACTGGTTGCAGGTCAATGATCTCAGCGTAAGTTGGCCACGGCACCAGAGGCGACGAACGAGAAAGACGAGCAATCGATCCTGTTACAGTAGTAAGGAAGAAAGCCAAGGGCAAGAACAAGGGCACAAATAAAGACCGTGAGTGACGGCAAACTTTAAAGATCAAAGGCGATATACACAATGTTGCTAGAAATAACGGACGAAAAAAAAGAAAAGCAACAAGAACAAAGATCTTCTTTGGGATAGCACTGGTATATGACGCTTGTAATCAAAGAAGAGAAAAGAGAAAAACAAACTGTAAAAAAAATACGGCAAGCCTCTGCGCATGAAAAAATATAAAATACGAGCAAACCTTCGCACGACTCTTCAACTGGGGCATCACAGCCTGCCGCTGCCCGCGTGCGCGCTCGCTGTGCTGCCATCTCCAATTTATCCTCTGCATCACCAATAGCACTTCCACCAGTGACAGCACTTCCACCCCTATCACCAGCGTGGCTTCTGCTCTTGCTGTCCTTTTCACCCAGCACTTCACCCTTCTCATCCACTTTGTCTGGAGCGCAATACATGTTCCCAAACGCCCGAAAAGGTCTGCTCAGGGAACTGTCAGCAGCCAAGAGAGTGCCACTGCAGAGCTCACGAGCCTCGTCTCCTGGGGTGTGGCCAACTACCTAATATGATAATAATCATGACAAAAACAATGCAATATTATAACAAGAATGGGAAGAAGGTCAAGGGGGAATTGGAAACACGATTTTTTTTTCCTAGTTAAGCTGAATGTCCTCAAGATTTGATGATTGAATGAATCAATTTAAACCACTATCATCACAAATAACAACAAAGACGTACGATGCGCGCAACGCCTTCATCTTTGAGCGCGTTCACCACTGCCGCCACTTCTGTACATCCGATGGCACCTCCGTGGTCGTGGTCGGTGACGTAAGCCTTCTTGGAATTGCGACCGCCCTGAAGGCCAAAAGAGTAAAGAATGTGGTACTCTAGAATTATAATTACGCTTACTTTAAGAAAACACGACCTGAACGCACGGATGACAGTCGAAGAGCAATGTAGCGACGAATAAAAAAATTCCGATCTTTTCTTGGTTTTGTCAACAAATAAGTAAGTGCTTGCGGATTGAAGTAATTTCTTTTCAAATTTCATATACGCGTATGTGTGCAGCCAAATTCCAACCTTGTGTTTGTAAAAGAAACCCCGGTGTTGTACCAAATGGCCAATCAAATCGCCAGCTTCCGATGACCCCACCACTTCATCGAAATCGGCATGCACGCTGAACGCACCCTTGAACGCAAATGGGCGGGAATCATTGTCTTCTTCGATGGTTCTTGCATCAGGAAGATTACTGCTATCACTGCTGCTGGTGGTGCTATCACTGCTGCTGCTGCCGCTGCTGCTATCACCATTACTACTGTCAGTGCTGGTGCTGCTGCTGCTGCTACTGCCGCTGCTGCTGACGCTGTTGCTGCCGCTGTGACCACTGATGCCACTTTCACTATCTCTACTTGGTGTCCCCGTATGACTACTGGAGTTGCTCTCTACCCTGTGCTCCGGAAATAGGGAGCTGCTGCCCGGTATTTGGCCGTTGCCGTAATTTTGGAAACCGTACCAGAGCGCTTCGTTTGCGGACGAGTGAAGCATTTCACCCACCTGAGAATGACAAAGTGGTATAAATCAAGAAATCAATTTTGAATAGGTACTACATTTATGCAGGATATAAACGGCACTAATAAACACAGTGTACGAATACAGATCTACGGTAGCTTATCATCCGTTGAATTGAGGTGCGTTGAATGCGTCACATGCACAACGCACCGTTTTGCCAGCAGCAGGTGCACCGGCAGCAATGCTGTTTAACGCTGGAAGAGGAATGCCCGCGTGGACTACGAGAGCGTCGCCCGCCAGTAGCACTATCGGAAGCCCTGCCAACCAATCAGCGAGCCCGGATTGCACCTAAAGTAAAGGGGGAAGCGCAGAATGAAAGCAGAGATACACAAGCTTGCAGATCGAAAGTTTTCAGAAAAAAATATGTATTTGAGTGATCGATGGGAAGAAAGGTTTTCATCAAAGGTTTCCATGAATGGTGGCCCTTTCTTACTTAGGTGCTTTTACAGATTACAACGCATTATTACCAGCCCGTTTGCCCACTCTTTTTGCCACAAATGGAGCCGCTCCTGAGCGCGCTTGGCAAGACTACGGTTATCTCTAAAAGGCGGGGCTTGAGCGAATAAGTGGGCAATCCGCATGCGACCTTCGAGATGACGCGCGTACACCTCCTGTTTTTTTTACACACACGATTTGGGCGAACAAAAGACATAGTTGTAAACAGAAAGAAGAAGAAACTATGAATTGTGTAGTGGATTCAGAATAAATGTGAAAGTTTTTTAATGCAAATGTAATAAACTGGCCATTCTTTGTTTACAAATAAAGAGAAGACATAGGCAAGGAACACAGGTAAGGGTAAGAGACAATCTAATGAACCTGATGAGCATCCAAGATGGCCGCTAAAAGTTCACTGTCGTCTGCACGAGTCGGAGACCATCCCGACTGCAGAAAAGTCTGGGGGTGGTTGAAAGAATACACGTATTCCGAGGTGGGTCTCCCCATGGGACGATCGTAGCCATCCGCGAGCACGGCATCCAAGAGGAGAAACAAGTCGTGGTTGCCGAGCACGGTGACGACGTTATTGGGAAAGCGCTGGCAGAGCCCACGCATGAACTCGAGCACCTTTTCAAAGTGAAGAGATTACGTTGACGTGGATGTGGCGAGAACGGCGTTGTGTATCCAACAAATATGTACTACTGTAGTATGTGTGTTCGAGCAGAAGAAAGCTGACCATGTCGTGCATACCAGTAGGCAAGTACTGTGGGGCGAAAAACAAGGAATTGACAACCTAACTAGCGACAGAAAGCAAGCACAATCAAACAAAATTGGCTTGTTCCTGTATCAAGTAATCTTGAAAGAACACCTACCGCGCGGGAGTCCGGTCCTTTGTCAACGAAGTCGCCCAAAAACACAAGGGCGGTGTGGACTCCACCCGTCCATCGCCACTCACCAGTGCTTGGCGTCACAAAAGCTGATGCGCTCCTAGAGTCGGCTGCGCTATCAAGTTCAGGGCTAGATGAGGAAGAACGCGGGGTAGAGGACGAGGAAGAAGAACGCAGGGAAGAGGTGGAGGCAAACGGATCGTTTCCGAAGTCAATAGCTCCAGTACGCTCGACCCACTGCCGAGCACACCCGACGTCGCCGTGAAGGTCGCCGATGAAATAGATGTCCGTCAACTCGTCGTCCAGAACTCTCAACTTGCGTTGCTTCATGTTTGAAACAAGCTCATAGCGGTTTGATTCTGTGATCGCCTCCGATGTCCTTTCACCCTCCTTCGCAGTTGACACCGTTGAGCTTGCGCGAGATGTCGCAACATCTTGACCTGAGCAAGACGGCAGTAGAGCTGCGAATCCTAGGAGCCACCGCATCTTCATTGAAGACAATCTGCAAGTGAAAACTAAAGCTCGCTTTGTGTGATGTCCCCAAACTTTTTGTGCCCTTAGTAAGGCTCTTCAGGTTATACTGAGCGTTTCCTAGCCTCTGTAGTTCAAGCTACGGTTAGTGGAGGAATGAAAAGATGAAACGACGAAATGAGGAACAAGTACAGGGACAGAGTTTTTCTTGTCAGTGGTGGGTGTGTGGATTCTATTTCTGACGGCAGACGACAGACAACACAAACTTTAGACGACTTCTGACTGAAAAAGAGAGGACCTCGGAAAGAAGATATGGAGATCGAGAGAGATAGTTTTTGCACTCTGAATACCCCATATACGTGACCTCAAACCCATATCCATATCCTCGTCTAGTCTAGACCAAGAGAACCAAGAACAAGAACCAGTCAACCAGCAACCATAATATCATATGTGCGCCTGATTAGCTTCTTAGGTTTAGTTTGCGCTGCTTTGCTTTTCTTCTCTACCTGTTAGTCTTCTAATTCCGGCCCTTCGGGCCTGTCTCATAATATCAGAGCCAGAGCCAGAGCCAGGGGCCATGGGGCCTTTATTCACTTGAACTGGCTACTTCGCCCAAACAGCGAATAGCGAAGGAGAACAGAGGCTCCCGTTTCTTGCTTTGCTTCTTTCTCTTTTAGGCGGAATGGGGTTTTGGTTTTTATTTGTAGTAACTAGAAACTAGAAAGCCAGTTGAAATCAAATGCTTAATGCCAAAACACCAACTGCGATAAACTCGAAGTGCGAAATGGCCATTTGTACTTAGGTATACATTTTAATATCATCAGAGGTAGCCCTGATACAGCGCCAACCGCGGAGAACACTTTTCTTCGGCTCTGTCACTTAGCATCAGACAAGAGAGAAGTGCTCAGCTGCTGAGGAGGTGAATGATTATTCCTCGAATTCAATAGGCCTCTCACATTTGGATTTTACGCCGCCAAACTTTTCGACGCAATTTCATAAACGTCCTTGGAGACCCCGGGCGAATCTTTGATGCGTTCGAGCTGGGCACGCATCAGGGCCTGGCGCTCGGGGCCGTACTTCCGCCACAGGCTGAAGCTCCCCGCGAGCCGGGCCGCGATTTGGTTGTTGGTTTTGTCCACTTTCAGGACCACGTCGCCGACAAAAGCGTAGCCGGAGCCGTCCATAGCGTGGAACGCTTCGAGGTTGGCGCCCGCGAAAATGGAGACCACGGAGCGGAGGCGGTTGGGGTTTGTCCAGCTGAAGTCTGGGTGGCTCACCTGTGGACGATTTGATTTGGTTGTTGGTGTAGTGGTTGTAGGTGTTGTAGAAGGGCAACAGGAAGGGAACAGTGGAATGAACACGGTGGCAACGGATCATGATATACTATGAGGTTTGGCAACGATGGGGAGTGACTTCAGGAGAAACATTGTGGTTGTGCTACCTATACCATCAGGATGATTGAACAGGATGCCGTGTCAATGAGGCGGAGTGGATTTCGAAGTCAATTGTGCTCTACCTGGCTAGCAATGATGTCACTACAACATTCTGTCGTACAAGCTATCCCTGCACACTCCCACACTCACTACACTCTCACCAGTGTTTGTGCTTCTTCTAAGCTCGCAAACATCGCCTGGGCGCTGAACCACTTGTTGACCACCAGGGCATCGCTGCCGGCGTCTTCCTTAAACTTGGCGATGGCACTGGAGCGCTTATCGGAGGCAGGGCCCGCCACAAGGCTCGCGAGGGCCGCGTATTTCTCGGTCATGCAGGAGGCGTCGTTGAATTGCTGGAAGGCGCGGTCGGGGCCTGTGTGGGGGATTGAGAAAGGACCAAGGAAAATGAAGAGATGGGGTTTTGGGAAGGGGGTAAGAAGAAAGGATAAAGGAGAAGAAGAAGAAGAGGCGAGAATGAAGAGGATAAAATGAGATGGCGTGATAAAGAAGAAAGAAGAGCGAACATAGAAACGCTCTTTAAGCAGAGGATGGCATTTTATTATGAAAGTTAATTCCAAGAAATGGTGTGATCTCACCTTCCAACGCGTTCAAGTAATCGAGCATCACGTTCCTAAACGCACGCCGCGACATTTCCGCTCCCTCAATGCTGAACTCGGCCGGTGGCGCGCTGGCTTCGTATGCTGCTGCCAATTCCGAAGCGCAGGCGGTGGCGAGGGCCTTCTTCACCGCACGGCGGGCCTAATATAATAACGATGATCACAATACATTTACAAGGGAGGAGGGGGCGAATCGAGTAAAGGAGAGGAGGATGATGGGATTGAATACTTATTTTACTAATGAATGCTGATGTTCAAAGATAGTAGTGGTGTGCACTACAAGCTAAGACGAAGAGAAAAATATAAGTCAACAAAAACAGAAACAAACAAATCGTGCACGAAACAGCCTTTTCATCCAACCACCAAACCACCCAAAATCTAAATCCACCAAACAAATTAGCCAAACCATCCAAATACATCAAATTTAATACTAAAGCACTACCTGCACGAGAGCGAGGGGGTCCACTGGCTGAGGCGCTGAATCACTGAGTTCCGACAAGCTCGGCAGCGAGAGGGCGTACGCAGCCAGGGACAAGTCTTGGCCTTCCTTGGTAGCGGTCTGTTCAGAGATGCAGGCAGAATACAACACATTTGAATACGAACACTTTACTGCAATTCAATCTATTGTGATGATTATTGCGTTGTTGCGCAGCGCTACATGTGAGTACATTAGTGATTATGAACCTTGAGAGAGCCCTTGAAGGCATCCACGAATTCCGTCGGCAATTTCACGTCGGCTTTATCGGCATTCTCGGCATTTTTGGAGAAGTCGGCGGCGGTGGCTTGGAGTACCCGCTGCGCCAGAGCTTGCGAGGCTTCCCAGGCGTTGAATGGGTCCGTGTCGTGCTGTGTGTGTGTATTATATTAGGGGGAAAGCAAGAAGAAGAATACGTGGGTAGGGGAGTAAAGGAAAAGGAGTGGACGGCGGTGAGAGTGGAAGCAAGAAGGTTGAGGCACGCATATGCCTTGGCAAAAAGAAAGCCACACACGCATAGATGCACGCATGCAATGCACGAGTCAGAAAATTAATTTTAAAAAGTGCGGCTTCGTTCCTGTCACTCCATTTCGCACTTCACATATTTTATTTGTCTCATTCTGCTCCTCATCTCTTGCTTACGAAGTATTGCACCTGCATCAGGAACGCCAAATCTTTGTCCTCGAGGGGCGGCTCAAACTGCAGTCGCACCGGCGCACTGAACCCCCTCAGCACCGAGGGCAGTACGGCCGTAGTGCCGGCCGCGACGCCGGTTAGAGTGAAAGTTTGCTCTTCTTCCTTCAGTTCCAGGAGAGTGGATGGCAAGGCTTCGGCACCGGTGGTCGCGTCGAGAAGGCCCACCACTACCTAATATAGTGAGGGAAGAAAGGGTGAAAGAGGTAAACATGAGATAGATAGATAGATAGATAGATAGATAGATAGATAGATAGATAGATAGATAGATAGATAGATAGATAGATAGATAGATGGATAGATAGATAGATAGATAGATAGATAGATAGATAGATAGATAGATAGATAGATAGATAGATAGATAGATAGATAGATAGATAGATAGATAGATAGATAGATAGATAGATAGATAGATAGATGGATAGATAGATAGATAGATAGATAGATAGATAGATAGATAGATAGATAGATAGATAGATAGATAGATAGATAGATAGATAGATAGATAGATAGATAGATGATAGAAAGGGGTAACCTAAGCATGTTACAGCATTAGTACCATGTCCATACTCATCACACTTTCGTCACAATCTCCAATGATGTCCAAATCAAAAGTGCGGTTCAGATGATAGACAAAGTCTCATCTCCGCCTTCTCGAAAAAGACGACACAATATCATTCAATGCAATGCTCTTCCTGTTACCGGAATGTGGAAAGGCAAAGGCGATTTCTTCTCAGCGCCCGGCGCGTCTCGGCATTTTTGCGTCAAAGTCAGGGTGAAAGTGTTGGTCGCGGGGTCCAGCGACGATTGCTTCACGGTGACCGTAGGAGTGCCCGGCTGAGTGTACCTGCATACATATACACGAAAACAAATGATGCAGGAAGACATCATAACATACAAATCCATTCAAAGGCACAATTCAGAAAACAGACAAAACCAAAGAACGCAGGAAAGGAAGAATATCGAAAAAGCCTCGATATTTTCCCTCGTTTACCAGCGCTCGAATTGCGTGAAGTCGAATCCATTGGCGTCGGCCATCGCCGCTCGGAAGTCGTCGCACGTCACCGCTTGCCCGTCGTGGCGCTAATATAATAATACGTTAAAATTCGATAAATGCAATGCAAACGAGTACGAATAAGAGTGTAAAGAGGCAAAGGTGACAACTAGAATAGAGCAGGTCAAAATTTTGGTGAGAACTGATATGAGAATGCAAAGCTTACAGAGTACTCAGTAGCTTAAAAGTGTACAAAATGGAGCAAAATAGAAACGAATGTTTCGAAGCAGACAAAAACATGCACATTGATCTGATACCTCGAAGTACAGGTCGAGCCCTTTCCGAAAGCCGTCAATGCCCACCAACTTTTCATACATGCGAATCACTTCCGCACCCTTCTCATAGACCGTCGCCGTGTAGAAATTGTCCTAATACAGTAATGAGATGGAAAATGAAAAGGCACCAATGGAGTCATATGAGCATCTTAAATGACGCCAAGATGTAGTCACTCATTCAGGGCAAACAATCAAGGCCAATCCCGCTCCAAACGGCTGCTGCTGCTATTGCTGCGACACTAATCTACTTACGTACGCCTAAAACTGACGCTCTAATATAATACACAGCTAAATACCATGGCGATGTAGGACTCCGGGCGGATAGGGTGAGCCATGGGGCCGCCGTCTTCGGGAAACTGCCGCGCCCGCACGCTCCGCACGTCGTTGATCCGGCACACTATTGAAAAAAAAGACAAGAGATTATTGCAGCACATGGTAGCGAGGATATGTGAGATAGTGCAAGATTGAAGAACCGTCAAGTAGCATATAATAGCGTCATAAATTAGCATGGATGCATTGCAGTCTCTTTTTGTTATAACAAGAATCATTCATGGTGCTATAACTTGGAATCAGAGAGCGATAATTATGTTTTCAAAATAAGAACCATATTATTAGGAATACTACTCACTCAGAGACAAACAACCAAACATGATCAACTGTCACTTCAAAGCTTTACCGGCTTTGGAGCCCATGTCGGCGCTGAATTCTTGGTCCCGGTACACCGTTAAGCCCTCTTTGAGGGTGAGCTGAAACCAATCGCGGCACGTGACTCGGTTCCCACTCCAATTGTGGAAGTACTCGTGGCCAATCTACAAAGGGCAGAGAAAGAAGAAAGTCGATTAGAATCAAAGTTCAGTTTTTACTGTTCAAAAAGGAAAAAAGGAAACGATATTTTGCATAGAGAAAGAGTGGTACTTGATCAACAATGTTGTTGTCCTGTATCCTTCTTAGCTTGTCAATCCCAAACCAAGCGCACCAATAACCTCAAACGTGTTCCACCACTCACTCACTCTTACCACAGACTCAATGCGCTCGTAGTCGGCGTCGGTCGCGGTGCTAGGCTTGGCTAGAGTCAAAGCCGTGTTGAAGACGTTCAGGCCCTTGTTCTCCATCGCGCCCATGTTGAAGTCATTCACCGCGACAATGTTGTACACATCCAAATCGTACTCGAGGCCGTACCTAGTATGAATTGAGGCTTCATTAAATTGGTACACATTTTACCAATACGCACACGCAAACATGAAGTGTAAGCAGAATAATAAAAGTAACGATGGATATGGAATTCATGGAATTTTAAACTGGAAAAGGAAACTTTAAAAAAAATCAGAAAATGAAGCGCACACAATCGACAAATCTTATTCGTACACACACGCGCGCTTTGCGACGGGTACACAATTGTATCTCATTTTTTTTCCTTGTGTTTACCGGTCTTCGTCCCACTTCATGGCCCGGTGCACGCTCCGCATCGCGTGGTCCAGCTGATCCACGTTGGCGTGCTCGCTGAAGATCTCCAAAGCTACTTTTCGGCCCGAGCTAGTGGTGAAGGTGTCCTACAGAGGGGAAATGGGAAGATCAAGAAAGATGGAAAGAGATCAAGACGAAATTCAGAAGAAAATTTTCGAACAATACTTTTTCCTTTCCCTTTTCTCATCGAAACTGCAAACACATCGACCTAATTTTGTTTGTTTTGTTTCCTAGCGTCAAAAGAACAGGGCCCACACCCAGAAGCATGCTTCCTTCGCATCTCCTCCACCCACCCAAGCACCCCACCTTGATGCTCCCGAGGTCGCCCGCCACGACGGCGAAAAGGTAACTCGGTTTCTTGAACGGGTCTTCCCACACCGCAAAATGGCGCTCTCCGTTCGTGCCCTCCACATCGCCATTTTCGACGTTGTTGCCTTCATGATAAAGAAAAGAATGCAAAAATATGAGATGGAATGAAGACCTCTCTCAAAGATGAAATAAACCCAGAGACCACAAACATGCAGGAAGACATTCAATACATTTGCATGTTTTACGAGAAATCCAACAGGAAACAAGCGTGCAGTAGGTCTATCTCTACTTCCAATGCAAATGCGTTCAAAAAAGGGAATTTTTACCGTTGCTGAGGAGGATTGGGTAGCTCTTTTTGTCGGCTTCGATGCGCACCCGGTAAGTGGTCATCACATCGGGGCGGTCGAACCCTGGAGTGATGCGCCGGAAGCCCTGTTTAAGTGTGTAGGTGTATAATAGAATAGAATAGAATGGAAACCCAGGAAGAGTATGGAGGCGAAGAAGTCAGCTTGACGAGAGATTAAAAGGCGAATAATTCACGAGGATCAAAAGCAAAGAACGTGAAGGTTAAAAAGAAGAAAGACCAGGACCAGTATCATAAGACATCGAAACAAAAGGCAACAGTCTCAACGCATGAACGCTCCAATTCCCACTTCCGTGAAATCCCCCACGCTCCTGTAGTCGATGATTTACCTCGGCTTCGCACTGGGTGCAGAACATGCCCGAAGACTTGTACAGGCCCGACAACTGCAAGTTGGCCGCGGGGCTCTGAGCGGCTACGGTCTCGAGGGTGAAGGCGCCGGAGGGAGGGAGGCTGGAGGATGGGATGGTCAGCTTGTCCTGGGCCAAAGTCCGCCCTGCTGCGTCCCTGCCGTCAATCTAAGGGAACAAGGTGGG
>Ga0307979_1001455_pt1 | contig 16809 bp, 20 predicted proteins | sample OrgLakmetage1058_FD_201833 | JGI IMG/M metagenome (GOLD analysis project Ga0307979, IMG submission 201833) | Saline water microbial communities from Organic Lake, Antarctica - #1058 | ecosystem: Environmental > Aquatic > Non-marine Saline and Alkaline > Saline | place: Antarctica: Organic Lake...
CATTGAGACGGTGGTCTGCTGGAGCGAAAATAGCCCAGAGAATTGCCTCGTGGACCTGGGACGTGACACACGAACGAGCACTCAGTCCCGCCGACTTGTTCGGAGGAAAGGCGCCAGTTGGAGCCTTAATTGGCCTTCTGGCTTCTAGAGCGAATTTGCTAGCGCATTTGCAGCTCAAGTGCATACTTTATGTGCCTCTGTGACTGCTGTGCACTTACTTGCCTTTCTTTGTTTTTGGGAGAGTATTAACTAGACTAGACTAGACTACATGGAAAGAAGTTTATCCCATCAGCCGAGTACCATTCGTCTGCCTCTGTAGCAGACACAGAGGTCAGGGAGTTGCCAGAAACTGTCCTAGATGAAAGAGTGGAATGTACTGCGGCTGTGGGAAGAATTATTCTTATTTGGAATAAACTAAACTCTAGCACTCTGCCAAAGTGGTGAGTGCCGCTCGGAGTTGCCTCAGCGATTTGGCCGAGTACACGAGTGTCCACCTCTCTGAGAGGGGCACCGCTTCAAAGTTGTTCCCAAACGCTGGTCGCTCCTTCGACTGCGTCTGCGAGTACGAAGACGTTTCGGAGCACGCAGCTTCCTCAGAGGATGACTTGGATGCGTCGCCAGCAGCAGAAGACCCTTCATCGCTTGATGCTTCTGTAGCTGCCGCTGTATCGCTTGGTGCAGCTGTGTTTTGCTTAAAGCGTGCCCACCCACCAGCAAGGCCCATAGGTTCTGCTTTGTTGGCTGCGCTTCTGCTGTTGGCACTTTTCTTCGCTTTCAAAGGCGCAGCGCTGCGAAGCTCTGCTTCATCGTTGCGACCAAACATTCGAAGGCTGTAACAGAGAGACATGCACAAGGAAGAAATACAAACTTCATGACGATGTTATCACAATACTACTCATGACACACAAAGAAACAAGAGAGCCTAACAGGAAGCATAACTGGCCGTAGAGAAGGCAATTGTCAACTTCTTTTCAGATAACCATGTGCTCATGCAACAGACCTAGGCTCAGGGTTGGCTTCAAGCAACCACGCAATGCCATTCTTGTCCACCACGAAATCCAAGCCAAAGACTTCATAAGTGTTGGGGGTGGTAAAAAACCTCCGCCGATCTGCGCCCAGCCTCGCAAGGGTAGTCGCTGTGATGCGCCGCACTTGAGCCCATATTCCTTGCCCGCGCTTGTCAGTGAATCGTGCAGATTTAGCAGTGGTTTTAACTGGAGCAGCAGCCCCATCAGCACTGGAAATAGCCGTTTGAGGAGCATCTTCAACAGATTCCACAGCTGATGCTAATCGATGCCTTTCCTGGGCTCTACTCAACTCAGAGTGAAGCACATCACAAGTGCTCAAAGCTTGGTTGTGGATAAGAGCACTGTAGCTCGGGTGCTCTTTGTTGAACGACTGATTTGTTACGTGCGCGTGCAATTCCTTTGGTTTGTCAGAAGTTTGTTCTACGATGAGCTTGCTTTTGCCTTTCTCCTCGACTTCGTCAGTGGCACACTGATTTACATCGTTGTCGACTTTCTCAGCTACTGCTGTTTCCTCAGGAGTCGAGACGTCTACAGGCAAAGACATGGCTGTGGGCGAAAAGAGCACGCGGCATTCGTCGTACAGGTAAACGTCCATGCAACCCGACACGAGTGCCACCACTCGCAAGTGAAACTTGTGGCCAAAGGTGCCATCGTGTTTTTGATCGTCGTTTGAAGTGGACGGAAACTGTGCAGCGCTGGACAGCGCTGGTGCTAATCTACTGTGGCCATTTTCTGAGATAGGCGGTGAAGCTGCTGGCTCAGATAAAATTTCGTCTGCGACAGGAGCTGATGTTGGTGCAGGTGCAGGCGGCACGGCCGGTGGACGCGGAGGTGCATCGTCATCGTCATCAACGTCTAAAGCTAATTTGTCGAAGGCAGATGGCACTGGAGCTGAAAGTGCCTTGGGAGCAGGAGGTGGATTGTCATCATCATCTACATCGTCAATCCAACTATTCTCGTAAGATGAAGGTGCTGATCTGACTGCAGCAGTGCTTTTTTGAGTGGGGCTGTCATCAGTTGTTGCAGACGAGGAAGGCGGCGTGTCATCGACAGATTTCGTGCTACTTAATGAATCAAATAGGCTCTTTGGGTGCAAGAGAAGAGGTGAAATGTAATGCTGCACAACGCGCGGTTCGCCATCGCGTGCCATGTACTCCTCGATTACGGCAAGAGCGCGGTCCTGGGCAGGGCCTGGATTAGCGGGGGCAAACAAAATACCATAAGCGTTGCTCGAGTCCGTGTACTTGATGACCCACGCATCGGTCTGAGGCCAAAGCTGAGGCGCCAATTCATCGCCAGTTTCACTGCCACAGCTAGAAACCCCACTTGAGCTTGGATTACATTCCTGCTCAACGATGTCAGGTTCTTCCAAAGCGTCTGGAATGGGATCATTGAGTAATACTGCTCTGGGATGAAGCGGCTGAGAGCTCAAATCTTCATCAGCAGAAGCACCACCATCAGCATGGGCTTTAGACTCTGCTGCTACAATAATTTCACTTTGAGAATTCGCTGCATTCACATTCATCGCTACTTCAGCGTTGGTATTTTCCCGTGATTCGTCATCTTTTGCACGTGTACCGCCAGCAGTTTTGCTGGCAGCAGCAGCAGTTACGAATACCCCCCCCCTGATCAGGGCGTCGACCTGTCAGTGCATCAACAACAAGCAACATAGAATTCAATGGTGAAAAAGACACGCTAAAACATTTGAAAAATGATGTACAGTCTCAATGTCACAATCACAGGCTGCGACTAATGCTAGCTTCAATAATGAAAAATAAGCGATTCAGCAATGCGTTGCGAGCTCGTAATCACCAACCTCGACGAAACTAGAGCAAAGCCAGGTTGGAGGCGTATGCCGCCCGGAATAGCGAGGAAGCAAATCCTTACGAACGAGACCTATGAGGCCAAATGAAGCGAAACACGTGATAACTGCAGTGTAAGAAAGAATTCCAAATGAACGTAAGGCACTCCGCTCATCTCCATCTAGCTTGGATGTGCCAGCGTTTACCTGAACGAAGAAAGAGCTTATTTGCTACACCATCTCCGGTGAGTACGGTGCTCCAGTCAATAGCATGCCACTGCCCATTGGTCACAACAAAGAAGCCAATGCATTGTTAGTCCGAGCCTAGTGTACTAATGCAACTCATGCTAACTTTTAAGACATGAGATTTAGGCTAGTGAAGTGGGCTGTGAATACAATCCAAGGTGGATGGATCTTCGAAAAGTCATTCGATGAGGTCTGAAGTCAATGAGCTAGCGTCATATTTGAAGAATCCGCATCATTTAGCTTACCTTTGAACCAGTTTCCCGGCGTATCGGGAATGCAGCCATTTTCAATTTATTTGCTCAAACTGAACAACTCCGAACTCTGAACTACTGCTCTTCGTCGAAGCACGTACAGGGTGGATGAATCAAGTAGCTAAGTAAGGAAGTTGTGTTCGCACTGTTCACTCCATTTTGAAAAAGTAACAGCGTAACAGCCCATGCCTCTAAATAAATGTATCAGCTGGAGCTCCTTTTCGCTGCTTTCTCCTTCCAATAGATCTCGCCTATGAGGATGTAGATGAATTTATGTTGTCAAGATCAGATGTTTTCTACTTATGTTTTGCCTTTCATGTTGTTCTTTCTCCTTGAAATGTGCTTGCAGTTGACTGGACAAATATCGATAAGTATGGCTGAGAGCTCGCCGCCAGGAAACCCTAAGAAGCAGCGCGACAAGCGCAGTCGGGCGCAGAATGGACAAAACATGGATAGTCGTCAACCTAGTGCTTCTGCCGCAGCTGCACTGGATGAGGATGCTCTTGTGGAAAGTTTTTCGGCCGTCAAGCTTGGTATGGCAAGCCAATATTTATACGCAACTCACACACACTCACAATAGCATAGCGCATGAATGATTATACCAAACACGAGCCTTTGAATACACACTGTGCGTATTATGACCAATTTCACTATCTGACTTTCACCCCATGAATCAAATGCACCTAGGCCCCAACCCAGAGTCTTCGAGGTGGGCTGTCTCAAGCTCAGCTGCTGGAGGCAACAAATTAATATTCAAAAACAGTGGCGGCAGCGGCGGTGCCGGTAAACTAGCAAACAAAACCATTACGTCAGCAGCTGCGGCCTTCGATGCTGCGCAAGAGGAAGACGACATCTTCGCTGTGGGGGCAACCAATGCATTACATGTGGTGGATCCACTGGCAGATGCGGCATGGATGTCGGGTGCTGCAGCTGTTAAGGCTGACAAGAAAAAGAAACAGTACGGCAAGAAAGCGAACAAGGGTGGCTCTGCAGCAACGACCTCGAAATATGCAGCGGCCAATGGCGCTTCCGCTAGCGGTGCTACGAGTAACGCAGAGGAAGCGAACAAGTCTCTGGACGATAGTGGGCTCAGCAATGACGACAGCAACAATACCAGTAGCAACAGCAGTAGTAGCAACGGCGGCAGTTTCTGGACAGACGCAAGCACTAGCACACCGGTAGCGAAACGCACTGTCGCTCAGGGACGGCCCACCCCCAATTTCATGGCACAGGCCTCGCTTTCTCCGATGATGGCGACGTCGCCGAAGCCGCCATCACCTGCTCTCAAAAGCAAAGTCGACGGGACTGCCTCCAACAGTCCTGCAACTAAGGCAACAAAAGCCAACGGGCAACCTGCGTCTTCACCTTCACCCCTGCCGACCGAAACAAAGTCAGCTACCTTTGCGACGAAAGCCACGAAAAGTGGCAAAGCTTCGAAAATGGCTGCAAGTGGCGGCCCTACGTCTCCGAAGTCACCTCTGCCTCTGCCGTCGTCATCGTCTTCGTCGTCGTTGCCAGATGGAACAGTCCAGCACCCTGCTAGCACGCTGGCCTGTTCCTTGTGCGGTGCAACTGACCATGCCAAGGCGAGGTGCCCTGTGCTGGGCATAACTTTGAGCGGCGAAGCTGGAAATGGTGGTGTTGGAGGAGGAGGTAGTGGTGGCAAGAAGGGAGAGAAGGGTAACGGTAAGGGTAGTGAAGGCAAAGGTAACGCCAATGGTAACAGTGGCTCCAATCAAGTCAATGAGTCACCAAAGAGCATTTCTGCTGCTGAAAATGTTGTTGCAGCTCCTCCTCTTCCTGCTGCGACCACCACCAACAATGTGCTGGTCTCGAAGTCCATTGACGAGCTGCTACGCTCTCCGCCGCAATCCAAAGCTTCTTCACCTGCATATTCAATGGCCACTTCTCCGGGCCCAAAGCAACCGCAGAAAACTCCTTCCGTAGTCAAGTCAAAGCAGGCCCACAGTAGCAGTGATCTTGGCCACAGCGGTGCTATGTCGATGCAAGTTTCCTCACCAGTGCCGCCCAAGACATTAGCATCGCAAGCGGAACCGATGCTGTCACTGTCTTCTCCTTTTTCTCCTTCTACCCTAGTGCCAGGCAGTGCACAAAGTGGGAAAAAGAAAATCAAAGCTTCACCTTTGAAAAGTACGCATGCTGCTGGTGCCGAGACGAAATCAGCAGCAGCAGCAGCAGGAGCAGCCACTCCACCTCCTTATCGCAAACCCGTGTGCTTTGTCCTGGCCCCATCCGAAGGCTTGTACCACGACACGGGACCGGACCACCAAGAGTCGACGAAACGGCTGCATGCGCTTACGGGCGGCTTCGGACACGCTATTAACCACAATCTCATTAACATAAGCATGGGCCTTGAAGCAAGCAGCAGTGGTGGTGGTGGAGGCACTGGCAGCAGCAGCAGTATTGGTGGAGAAGGAGGCGCCTTGCGTCGTGCAAGAATTGCTCCTTTGGTTCAATGGGTGCCCTGTGTAGGTCCTAGCACGCACCATCTTCAACGTGCGAGCACAGTAAGCAGATCAAGCGGAAGCGGAGAGTATGGGATTCATGCTGTCGATGTGACCGTAAGCGACGCTGATTTGTTGCGGGTGCATGACTGGGACTATCTCTTATACCTTCGCCAACAGTGCGCAGCTACGGAGAGGGCCACTGTAGAATTTCATCAGCGCCAACAGCAAGAACAAAAGAGCAATCCGATCGCGAAGAAGAACGCTGCACCAGGAGGTTCCCAGCCACCACAAGCTACTTCTTCGATGCTGCCTCCCGGATCAGGTATGGCAAAAGACGTCAAACAATCTTACGCTTGTTTACAAAATCCTACAAGCTGTCAATGTATGCTTGTTTCGTACATGAATTTCTCGCAGTCGCTGTTTACATCCACCTTCAGTAGATCCTCATTTCTCCCTTTAATTTTCCTGCTGCTCATTTTCTTACTCCGTTATCCTGCAGGCTCCGCCTCCTTGAGCGTTGGGTCTCGTGGAGTCGTTCCGCCGGGTTACCTCGACTCAGACACTCGGCTCAGCGGCGGGTCCTGGGCCGCTGCACGCGCTGCCGCCGGCGCTGCCATTGCTGCTGTCAACCTCGTCATGGATGGTTTTGATCGTTCGGTCCCGACTATACCAGCAGTTGCAACCACCACCGGTGGCGGTGGTGGCGGTGGTAGTGGTTTCGGCAGCGGTGCCGGTGGTGGCATGAATGGCAAGGATGGCACGGTCAACACTGGAGCAGCAGCAACAGCAGGCATGGCAGGGGCAGGAACAGGAGCGTTTGTTGCAGGCAGCGAAGGAAGAGCAGGAGTGCGCCGTGCCTTTGTGTGCGGTCGGCCCCCGGGCCACCATGCTGGGCCCCGCGGGTGCGTGGCTAGCGGCCGGCATTTTTGGCGGAGCCCGGACATGTGCTCGTGCGGGTTTTGCTTGTTCAACAACGCGGCCATTGCAGCGGCTTACGCGCGCAACAAGTGAGAATAGTGTTTAAGAGAGGAAGGGAAAGGATGAACGATTATTTCCTTACGCAGATATTTCATTACTTTTTTTACACTTTCTTTCCCAACATCTTTGCAACGCCGAACGCAGAGAACATTGGCTGTCATTCCCTGTATCTTTTCCTTGTGGTACCGTCCCCAAGCCTGCCCTCGACCCAAACATGTACCCCTACATGTATACATTCCCAGGTGGGGTGCCCTGGGCCTGAAAGTGGCCATTGTCGATTTTGACATCCACCACGGGAACGGGACCCAGGAGTGTTTGGAAAACTTGGTGCCTCGCACTGCCCTTCACCCGCTGCCGCCCTCGTGCCCGCCCCAGTCCTACGGCTGCTTCAAGCCGTGGTAGGAAGATGCGTTGTAGGAATGCGACATTGGAGACATATATGGGAAATGCTACAGTTGTATTAACTGATATACACAAAAATCACCATGCCTATGAAACACGCCATCATTACGGTGCCTCCTTTTTCTCCATGCCTTTCCTATGCCTCCTTATTTTCTACCATATCTCTTGTCAATACACGCTCTCTCTCTTATGTCGACAGGTACGATGGCGCCACCGACTCTTCGCATGTGTTCTTTGCATCCATCAACCTCGAAGACGGGGCTGGCTTCTATCCCGGTGATGGCGCTGGCGACCTCCCAATTACAGGCGGCCCGCCTCCTTTTTCAAAGTCTGGTGGTGCTGCTGCTTCATCGAATACAGCGCCAGCGCTATCGCCAAAATCGCCAAAATCGCCATCGCCAAAATCGCCGTCGCCAAAATCGCCGAAATCGCCGTCGTCGTATCCTCCTGGATCTGCTTGCGAAGCTGAGCTGCAAGAAGTCGAGGCGGCGTCTGTTCTGCGGCAACACATTGTGCGTAGGTGTTTGCGAACTGTTCATCTTTTTCAGTCCTAGGTGGAGAAATCTTACATTTCTTTTTGAGTATCTGTGGACGTCTTTTGATGTTGCGAACCATTTTAATAGACACACTCAATAATTCAAAATATCTTCATTTCTTCTCTTTTATTCAAACTTTTTCACATGATTTTGAATGATAATTTCGCTTCATACCTCATACCTCACACACCCATACCCATGCACCCAACTCCCCCCCACATCCACTCATACAGGTGAATGTCACGCTCACCCCTCCTGCGGGTAACAATGTGCCAGCGCCGGGGAATGTGATAGCGCGCAAGCGGCAGCCTGCTAAGGTCAGAAGTTAGAATGACTTTGAAGGAAGGTAGAGCCCATGAAAAAAGAGAAGTTTAAAAAAAGTGGCGGTGCACGTCGCCTCTTTTATTTTTGTACGAAAAGACTCATATCCACACAATTATCGTTCGTCTGCCCTGTCGGCATCCGAACAACTCGTATTTTTATGATCTGGTACAGGAGCGCGCTGCGTGTTGTGCCAAAGCATCGCAGCAATTTCGCGACAAAATTCGCAACCAAGTGAGTTGCGTGCTTGTTGCTTTTTCAAGGCATTTGTTGGTTTATGATTCTACTAGTACTTACGTTGCTGACAGAGAGCTCCTTCTTCCTTGCCATTGTGGCACCACTTCAACAGCTCAAGATTCCAGAATGTTAAAAAAATTTGAATGTCTTTCTTTCCTTTTCCTACTCTGCATCCTCGTTACAAATGTTTTACCTCAGTTGCTGCCAAAATTGAAAGCCTTTCAGCCGGACCTCCTCATTGTGTCTGCGGGCTTCGATGGGCACCGCGACGATTTCTACCATTATCTTGGGGAGGTTTGAAAGAATTCATGGCTTGGTTTCACATTCAATTTCGATTTCTTTGTTTGCAAGTTACTGTTGAGCGGGAGACTCTATCTATAAACACAGAAGTGTGTGCCATCTGTCTTTCTGTCGTTCAAGTGTTAGAGGGTTTCTTGCAGCCTGCTGAGAATGCTCATTGGCAACATTTCTGTGCTTTCGATTTTACAGGCGGACTATGCATGGCTGACGCAAGAGTTGATTGTCAATGGAAGCAGTCACGATAACGGCCACGGTAGTTTGCGAGTGGTATCTCTTCTCGAAGGCGGCTACTCGCTAGCTCCATTGCAACCTCCAGACGCTGCTCCAGAGAAACGAGGCCGCGCCGCGACTGCAGCAGCAGCAGCTGGCAAGAAAAGTGCTACTACTAGTGTTGCCGCTACTGCGACAGCCACTCAGGGTGCTCCAGCAGCAGCTGCTGCAGAAGGAGGAGCTGCAGCAGGAGTGGTTGAGGACATCCTTCCGTCGGATGGGGGATTAGTCCGGGGAGTGCTGAGTCATGTGCGGGCCCTCGCAGAGACCGAGTGAAGAATGGAGAGTGAAGTTATAATATATGGGCAACAACAACGATAGTCAGGCCTAAAAGCCAAAAGGAATCCATATGCTTAAAAAAACGACGCTAGACGTGTTGCTGGCCAGAAGAGGGCCTTTCTTGGTGGCATGGAACAGAATTCGGGGTCTAACTCGAAGAAATCCCTACTCTTTCTTTAATCGTTAATCGCAAACAAAATAAGCCCATTGCCATAATACCCTACCGTAGACAAGTAAGCCGATCCGTTAATCCTTCACGGCACAAGTAGAAACGAGGTATATGCTATATGGGACTTGGATTCTGGATTCACTCCGATTCTCGTTTTTTTATCCCTAATCCGAAAAGCCGGAAGTGCTTTTCTTTTTCTCTTTCTTTATTCCTACCTAAAATTGTTCCTCAGATAAGCGTTTTTACAATTTTTATGGTTCAATATATGATATATGCGATATCGTGCTAGTTTAGTGCTCTAAAATTGAAATCTTTGATGCAAATACAAAGCAAGACTAGTGGCAATTCTCTCGCTGCAAGGGCGATCCTGGCCAAAACCAGCAACAACTTTGCTCTAGAACTGCACTATGAAGTATGGCAACGCGCTGGAGCAAGCTTCCGTCTGCCAAAAACCGCTGTCTTTGCTCATGCTCACGCAGCCCTTGGCCCCATTGCCCGCTGCTTCGGACTCCACGGAAGTAATGGGCTGGTTTGGGCCCCAATTGATGAAAGCTCCTTTTACCTGTTTGTGGGGGGGGGGGGGGAGAGGCACAATTGAGGGGCAAGAAATAAGAGAAGTACAAGGAATCAAACAAGAAACTGCTACGGTTTACACTGGGGTCTACGCCCAATCGCCGAAGAGGAGAATTAAGAGGATTTTTAATTTGGTATAGGACGAGGTAAAATCCTGAATGCGTACAAAATATGCGTGTACGTACAAAACCAGTCTTATGGTAAGAAATAGCGTACCGCACTGCCAGTAGCTCCGTCGCCGGTCCAGAACGGCTCTGTTGTCCCACCGGTGCCGGTGCCGCTCACGGGTTGGCCGTAGCGAAACAACACCCAGCTGAACGAGGGTGGCGCCTGGCACAAGGATATTATATTGGAGCATGCGCACACACAAGGTCTATGTTAGGCGACTGAATATATCACAGATTCAAAACACCATTTGGGGCCAGGAAAAGCAACCAGCACTAGTTGAGTAAAACGTGGAGCACACAACATCTCATACCATTGCTTAGTCGATCTACCGTTGCATACCTCTTTACTGCTGTCCGCTGACGATGCCAATTCCAGCGCCCCAACCCAAGCACCAGCACTCGATGATGACGATATACTGCTGCTACTGCTGCTGCTACTCGCTTCTAAGGAGGGTGTGAGGGCGTAAAGGGCACGGTGCACGGTGTTTTGGCTCGTAGCGCTGTCAACGTGCGCTAGGAAACCTTGCCGCCCCTGGTAGCAGCGCGTGCCAGCGTCCAAAGAGGCGCTCTTCCACGAGAACTGAGAAGAAGCGCCGTTGCCGACCACCTTGAAAAGATTGAGAAATGGAAGGGGTAATGATGCAGCGCTGTGGCTAGCTGTGAGAACTAGAACTAGTCGAGCACAGTCTCTAAATCCCTTTTTCAACACTCATCTCGTTTATACCAAATTAGTCTTCTTACCTGGTAAGCAGTTTTACCATCGTCGGATTGCAGGATTGGGTCACCCCACAGCACGTCCGCCGATCTGGCACAAAAAGTGCCACCGTTGCTGCTACCCCCACCACCACTGTTGCCACTTTTGCTGCCGCTGCTAGAGCTCAACGCACTGTTCGCTCGACTCAAAGCGGCACACGCAATCGTGAACGTCAAGAAGCCTATACCCCCGAAAAAGAAGGACACCCAAACATCAACTTGTCTGAAAAGGACGTGAATGAAGTATTTACTTTGCTGGTAGAAGGCTAGCAGAAATCGTGAAAAATAATTTAACAGTCGGCGTACTCGAACGGTACTTCTATCGAGATAGCGTAGCTGCTCAAGAAGTTCAGAATGCTACTGTATACCTAACAGGTAAAGCGCAAGGAGGTGCTTCCAAGTCGCATCGCAGTTTTGAAGCAACAGCTGAACTTCGGAAGCCGTAGCTTGCACGGACGTTGGAACCTGTGTAGGGGGTCAGCATTCATGTAGCAAGTAAGATGACAGGGCGTTCAAAATATGGAGTGTCGGATGAGCTCACGAATTGTAAGAAATACAACAAGCTAGCAAATGTGCCAGTAACTATAGAAAAAGAGGATTGAATCACACATGCGCAAACTCAAATTTGATTCATTGGCAAGGGTAGTGTCGTGTAGCTTCACTCTATCAGCAATACCTCGGCTTCTCGTATTTGTTCGTAGGCTCCAGCAGCTGCTGCGCTAGCCCGACTTCTCAACTCCGCTGCCTGCTCCGACAATTGCACGTATCTTGCACCACCGTCGGCGCTGCTTTTGCTACTTTCACCTCCTAGCCCGCTATAACTTCTGAAACTTTGCCAGGCAGCGCCCCAGCCACCGCCGTGGCCATTGCCATTGTCAAAACCGTTACCGTCGTCGCCGCTGATGCCACTGCCATTGCCACTCTCTTCGTCGCTAGGCGGTTCTGCTTGGCTTAAAAACCCTGCAAGCTCCGGATTGTGCACAGAACCCCCACCCGTGACACTGCCGAGTGAGCTACTCCCGTTGTTAGGCGCCCCGGGGGGCGCAGCATAGGCTGTGCCATTTCCTTCGTGTCCTAGGGGTGGGGGTGGGGTAGACGCATGATGCCCGTTGTTTATGCCCCGAAGGTCGTTATCACTTTCGTTCAGCCATACTGGAGCCCTGACGCTAGGCGGTTCTTCGTACTCTTCGTCTTCGTGGTTCACAATCATCTTTATGCTTTCGCGCACCCTTCAATATGTTCTTGTGTGTCGCGCAGTATCATAATCCAAAAAATGTTCTCCTCTTTCTTGCTCCAAGAATGTCAAGTGCATCAGCTCAGGTGTGTCGTGTGTTGTTGATGTCAACAAACCGAAATTTTGGTTTGGAGTCCAAAATGGCACTTTTTAGCGCTGTGCTGCTGCCTGCTGCCGTGCTGCGTGCTGCGGTAGAATGGCTTAAAATGGCTTCTTGATTAGTGCCCAGAGTCTAGTACTAAGTGTTCAGTAAACTAACATCATCTGCAGTGATAATTGCCCGCAGTTTTCTATTGGATTCAGCCGCGAATCTTTCATACTATCATCTTGAAGATGTCGATAGCATTGCCAGCCGAGCCCACAGGCAACACGCCTTCTCCATCATCGGAAAGCGGACTGCAAGCATTTTCCGATCCTAGCCAAACAGCCTTGGTGCCTAGTGCTGCCAACAAAAACGAGTTCGTGTTGACCAAAGAAGAAGAGCTGTCGCGCGTCGTGAAGCGCGCTGCCAAAAAAAGCAGCTCCAAAGCGTACGCGGCGACCCGCTACGACCTTCACAACATGGGCGTGCGCTCGGGCGCAGGCGATCCTGAAGCGGCGATGGCTAGCTTGGACAAAAAGGTATAATTTGCCTTTTCAATGATATGTTTGAACGAATGATATTCGGTGATAAATTACTACATGATAACGATAAAAAGACTCTCCGATCTATCTTTACTATCATTAAGACCTCGTAGGCAATAATTTGTTTACGTTGTACCCTTGCTCTCCGTTATACCATGCCAATCAAAAACCCTCCCTTCCCAAAAATACGCAAGATGAAAATTATAACCATGATTTCGTCAACAGATGGGCGCTGCAGCCATCGGCCTCGGCGGACGGTCAAGCGGCGGCGGCAGTGGTTTGGCAGTGCTGAGGTGCAAAGGACTGCCGCCGAGCGATTTCAAACATTTGGCTCGGACAGTGCTGAGCCTCGATTTACACGACGAAGAGCTAGGCGCGGTGGTGGCCAAGTACGTGCTAGAGTTAGAAATACATGTCTTGGGTTACACTGATAGCAAACCACTAATCTGCTGTGTAATTTCCCATTACCTAAACTCACCACTTTTTGTTTCTTTACGTAGTATTTTCTTTCCTTGACATGTATCCCATGAACTGGGTTCTAGTCTATTATAATGAGTGAATCACCACACTCCTTTTTTCTCTCTCTCTCCAGGTACGGCGACCAGACCACTGGAGCCATCGACAGCCAAGCATTCGTGGTGGAGCTGCTGCGCCGCGGCAAAGACGCAAAAAACGCGAGCTCAAGAGCGCTGCGGTCCGCGAATGCGTCAAGGTTGCATGCCTTGCACTCGCGCGAACAGCAACGCACCAATCAGCTCTTAGCAACGAAGCCAGCTACGGTTGACTTTGACTTCAGGCCAGACGATCTCGCGAAGGTAGTTTGATGCTCACATACTTGTGGTGCTTTGACACTTCCTTCTGATTCGAAGTGTTCAAAACTCCGATTTTACTCTTTTTTCATTGTATTCTCATTTCATCGCTATTTGATTGCCACCATGTGTGTTATCAAAACTCGCGGTTGTCGGCAACAACACTAATATCAACATGTATCAAGGTCAAGTCATGCATGGCCACCACCGGCGTAGACGTGTTCTCGGCGGGGTCACGAGCGGCGGGGCCTACAGGGATGCAGGCTCTATTGTCCCAGACCCGATGGACTCCCACTGACTTGCGCGACGGCGTCAAGACTTGCTTAGGGTGGTCCTTGTCGAACAAACAGGTGATGTAGGGTGGCGCTGGTATCCTTCAAATTATTTGACCGTCGCACTAATCTCCTTCTTCTTCTCATCTTTCTCCACTGCAACATGCTTTCGCAGTTAGGCGCTTTGATCGTCATGCTTCTCGACCATGCTTATGCGAGCAAGAAAGCGAATGCCAAGCCTTTCTCGCGCAGATCTAGCTCCAACGACTTTTACAACAATAATGCCAGCGACGACGACGACGGAAATAAGTCTACGGGGGGATATTCCACCACCACAGCCGAAGCACTCCAGCACGCGCGGAAAGCGCATGACCTGTCCAAAAAGGCGCAAATCAGTGCGCAGCTCCTGGTACAGGGGGAAGAGGAGGAAATTGACGACGTGACCCGGAAAGCGCGGCGAAGCGCGAATGCGCGGCTGAAAGCGTTACATGTGCACGAAAGCTTGCGCGACGTCATTCAACGCGAAGGAGAGGTGCGAAACATTTCTTTTTAGGATTTAATTTGTTTGCCTTATGTCTGCAATTTTGACTGCGAGGATTGATTTTTTTTTCTCTTTCCTCGCGCGTGATTGCTTCGTCTAATCGACAATCCATTCTCACTTCCTCGAACCACGCTCAATTTTCCGTTCAATAACTAGGTCATTGTCGACCCACGCGCTCTGGTGTCCCTATTAAGGAGTGCCAACTTGGAGGAGCGGCACAGGCGGCGGCAACAGCAGCTCATCCAACAAGCATTGCCGCAGCTCCAAGCTCAAGCCAAGGAGTATGCCAACGCTTTGAAACCTCTCGAATTCAACGGCAAATCCTTGCCACGCAGCAAAATGGCCGTTGGGCCTGGCAGCGCTTACGGGAACACCTACGAGAACACCTACGGTAGCCGTGGCAGTGACACCGCAGCACCGTCACCTGCGTGGCTGCCCGAGCACATGCGATTGCCGCCTGCTGGAGCACCTCCTTCGTCTTCGGTTTCGTCTCAAAACTACTCTCACCATCACCATCGCAGTAGAGGCACTTCTCAACCGTCACCTCTGCAACGCTCTAACATGGCTACTCCGTCATCAACACCGCCACCGCTTCCTGCTGGTCCCGACGGGTACGACGAAAGCGCGGAGCTAGCGCAGGTGCTGGTGCTGGAAAGCGCGATTGATACCGTGCGCGTCTGTGCCCGAGCTTACGGCGGGCCTCGGAGCGTTTCGGGCGCTGGTTTAGGCCCACTGGCGGGGCAAAGTTATTCCCTGAAAGAGTTTCGGCAGGTGGTGAAGCACACTCTGGGGTTGCAGCTCAGCCCAGGGCAGGTATACACTTACATGCAGATTCCATGCTTACTTGCACGCTCTGTGCATGCTTATGATCGAAAAATGGGTACTTCAGAAATCAAAATGGGTAACGTGTTTATTGGTGTCTGAGCAATGAGACGAAGACTCAACTCGCCATGTTCATTTTCTGCCACACTTATGTTTCAATTTCGTTTGCTTGTTTATGCGCATCTGCTTATGTCCTATTCAGGTTGAAGCATTGGGCGATTTTTTAGTCCGCCGCAAAGAAGCTTCTATTCGTAGCGGTGGCGGGGTAGGTACGGGAGATGCCAATGATGTACGGTGCCGCGGGCACATCAACAGCGGCGACTTTTTGGCGTACTTCTGGTGCCTGCGCAGCAAGAAGAAGTAATTCTTGAGTTTTTTTCCGAAGGACATACTTGCGCAGAAGCAGCTATAGCAGCAGCCACGAAAACAAGAGAATGCTGCGAAGTGCATGTTTCTCGTGTAAAGCGAGTGCGACCTGAATATTTAAGTATTGGTATTATCATGGAATGAAAGGTGCGTCATTCCCCCTTTTCCATCAGCTCTCAGCACGCGAAGCACCTATACATAGAAATGGCATAAAGGATATAGCCCCAATTTCCCATTTTACTCATGCCGTTTTTTCAAATCCAAAGGCGGCTCTGTTTTTGAATTTAGACCTCACTGCTGCGCTCTTGTATTGTACCATGCTTTTGTCTTAAAAAGAAATCGATCGCAATCAGAAGCACCACAAACACATAAACCAAATAATGAATATACATAGCCGCATTATCGTGCAGCGTTCCTTTAATGCAATCGCAATCAGAAGCAGCACAACCATAGGAGCCTATTTAATTTATAAACACAACTAACCCTGCCGGATAAATATTCATGAAATATCCTTAAACCTTAAGAAACCCCTTAGCGCTGGCCCATTTCTCTTTGTAAGTGATGGTGCGCTTCCCGTCTTTCCGTCGCCGACGTCCCAGATCCTGGTTGATACCTGGGCAGCCGCGTTCTTATCGAAGCCTGCGCTGCGAGGGCTCGGTCGAGGAAGTTGGGGTCACGGAGAACCTGCATTGGGTTTTGGAAGAGGTTTATATTGAGGTGGTTCAAGAAGAGGGAGAATGAGCTGAAGTTAGTGTCTACACGTGGAATAGAAAACTAGTGCAAGCGAATGCCACAGACATCAACTAAATTTGTAGGTATAAAACATGTTGACAAGAAGGACAAACAATAACTCAAGGATAAATAAAACAAGGTATGATTATTACGAGAAGTACTAGGGAGGGTCTGTAGCAGCTGTACCTGTAATCGCTCCGGGCCGATCGTTCGAAGTGCTTTGTAATACGATAGCGCTACTCTCGTGAGAAACGTCTGGGTAATGTGGCATGAGATGAGGTCAATGAAAAAGATGAAAGAATGTTGCGCCGAATGTCCGTGTGAAGAATGTACAGGCTCAGGATCAAGGATATGCAAGAGCAACTTAACACGAAGAAATCCAGTCCGTACTTAACGAACCTGAACGATGAAAAGAATCACCACCCAAACGGACTCATAGGACCCGAGAAAAGTGACAAAGAGCACCACCAACTGTAGAGCCCAAGCAGATTAGTGTTATCAATATGCGAGGTCTATAAAAACGTGAAGATTGTTGATAAGCATAAAGGACATTTTGGATGACAGAGGTCATGCCATGAAACTGAGAGTTGCACACGAGAGTAATCGAAGATACAAATACAAAAATGCAGC